>Ga0066256_1000380_pt1 | contig 138993 bp, 111 predicted proteins | sample ThiBio_1000_biof_FD_87107 | JGI IMG/M metagenome (GOLD analysis project Ga0066256, IMG submission 87107) | Wastewater bioreactor microbial communities from Cape Town, South Africa - Thiocy_expt_1000_biof (version 2) | ecosystem: Engineered > Bioreactor > Thiocyanate-remediating >...
CGCGAGCTGGGTTCAGAACGTCGTGAGACAGTTCGGTCCCTATCTGTCGTGGGCGTTGGAGATTTGAGGGGGGCTGCTCCTAGTACGAGAGGACCGGAGTGGACGTTCCGCTGGTGTTCGGGTTGTCTCGCCAGAGGCATTGCCCGGTAGCTATGAACGGAAGTGATAACCGCTGAAAGCATCTAAGCGGGAAGCACGCCCCAAGATGAGATCTCCCGAGAGCTTGACTCTCCTGAAGGCACCATCAAGACCAGGTGGTTGATAGGCAGGATGTGGAAGCGCAGCAATGCGTTGAGCTTACCTGTACTAATGAGCCGTGCGGCTTGACCATATAACCCCAAGTGGCTTTGTTTGACGCAGGTCCCTCTGCGGAGCCACCGGCCATCCCTGGCCGGACTCTTCAAAGGAGCCGCCTCGAGCACTGTCTCGAAACGTTTGAATTTCACCTCGACGCTTGTCACTCGTTTACGATTTATCTCACGTGAGATCCCTCTCACGGAAAGAAGAGTCAACACCCCGCCATCCATGGCGGACTCTTCAACACCTCGAGGGATCTTTCGCGGAAGAGCCGGCCGTCAGGGCCGCCTCTTCAGAAACGTGGAGCTGGCGCACGCGCGCTGCTCCCACCCCTTCCCTGGCGGCCATAGCGGCGTGGTCCCACCTGATCCCATCCCGAACTCAGAAGTGAAACGCGCATGCGCCGATGGTAGTGTGGCTTTGCCATGCAAGAGTAGGTCACCGCCAGGGGCTTTATCCCGAAACACCCTCACCGGCAACGGTGGGGGTTTTTCTTTTCTGCCGCCGCCACCGCCGCCCGCAACCTGCAACAGGTCACCGCCAGGGAGTTCGTTCTCGAGGTGGGCCTGCGCTCGGGTGGCAAGCGCCGCCCATCCCGCGATCAACCCGCTACGTTCCTGGCAAAACAGGAGCAAAGCTGTGCCGGGAAGGCCGTTCCATGACACGGGCCGACTGGTTGCAGGGGCGGCGTGTTAGCGTGTTGTGGGGTTGCCGGCTCGGCGCAGGCGAGGGCGATGATGGCGGGGCATGACACGAACATCCTGGTCGTCGGTGGCGGCATCAATGGGGCGGGAATGGCACGTGATGCGGCAGGCCGCGGACTTTCGGTGACGCTTTGCGAGCAGGACGACCTGGCCGGGCACACCTCCAGTGCAAGCACCAAGCTGATCCATGGCGGCTTGCGCTACCTGGAACAGCACGAATTCCGGCTGGTGGCGAAGGCGCTGGCCGAGCGCGAGGTGGTCATGCGGCTGGCACCGCACATTGCCTGGCCGCTGTTGTTTGTCCTGCCGCACGAATCGCACCTGCGCCCGGCCTGGATGATCCGGCTCGGCCTGTTGCTGTATGACAGCCTGGGTGCCGGCCATCGGACGCTGGCCGATTCGCGCGCGGTGGATCTGCGCAGCCATGTCAGCGGCGCGCCGTTGAAAAACACGTACACACGCGGTTTCGTGTACTCCGATGGCTGGGTGCAGGACGCGCGCCTGGTCGTGCTCAACGCGATGGATGCGCACCGGCTCGGGGCCGATGTCCGGGTGCGCACGCGCTGCGTCTCCGCGCACGTCGAGGATGGCGTGTGGCAGGCTCAGCTGCTTGGCCCCGACGGGCAGATGGACAGCTGCCGTGCGAAGGTGCTGGTCAATGCGTGCGGCCCGTGGGCCGGGCGCTTCCTGGGTGACGTGCTGGGCCGCGATCGGCATCCACGCGTGCGGCTGGTGAAGGGCAGCCACATCGTGCTGCCGCGGCTGTTCGAACACGACCACGCTTACATCTTCCAGCAGCCCGATCGACGCATCGTGTTCGCGATCCCCTATGAGGACGACTACACCCTGGTGGGCACCACCGATGTCGACTATGCCGCCGACCCCGCGAACGTCGTGATCGACGCTGGCGAGGTTCGCTACCTGTGCGACGCCGTCAATCGCTACTTCCGCACGCCGGTGCAGCCGAAGGATGTCGTGTGGAGTTACAGTGGCGTGCGGCCGCTGCTGGATGAGGATGGCAACGCCAGCACGGTCAGCCGGGACTATCGCATCACGCTGGACCACGAACAGGGCGCCCTGCTGCTGAATGTCTTCGGCGGCAAGATCACCACCTACCGGCGACTTGCCGAGGAAGCGGTGGATCAATTGGCTGAGGTCTTGTGGCCCGAGCGGTCGGCATGGACTGCCCAAGGCGATCCCTTGCCAGGCGGCGATTTTGCCGATGCCGAACGGCTGCTCGCGGCCTGGTCGCAGCGTTGGCCCTGGCTGCCTTCCTCGCTCGCGCATCGCTGGTTCCGGCACTACGGCACCTGCACCGAAACCATGCTCGGCGAAGCGTGCGCCATGGGCGATCTGGGTGAGCACTTCGGCGCCGACCTCTACCAGCTCGAACTGGATTACCTCATCCGCGCGGAATGGGCGCGCAGCGGCGATGACGTGCTGTGGCGCCGTACCAAGCTCGGGTTGCGCCTGAGTCCGGTGGAACACCACCGGGTGCACGCTTACGTGGCGCGGATGGTTCCGATGCTGGTGGGTGCAACCGCGGAGAGAGCAGAGGCACAATCGGCATGAGCGGGAAAGCACACTTCGTCGTCGCCATCGACCAGGGCACCACCAGTTCACGCGCGATGGTCTTCGACGCGCAAGGTTGCGTGGTGTCTTCGGCACAGCGCGAGTTCGAGCAGATCTTTCCGCGCTCAGGCTGGGTCGAGCATCGCCCGCGCGACATTCTCACCAGCGTCCAGGTCACCCTGACGGAAGCGATGCACAAGGCCGGGATCGAGGCGTCGGCGGTGGCCGGTATCGGCATCACCAACCAGCGCGAAACCACCGTGGTCTGGGATCGTGCTACCGGCGAGCCGGTGTACAACGCGCTGGTGTGGCAGTCGAGGCATTCGGCGAAACTGTGCGAGTCCATGCGCAGCGAGGCCGTCGACGCGCTGGTGCGCGAGCGTACCGGTCTGCTGCTGGACGCCTATTTTTCCGCGACCAAGCTGAAATGGCTGTTCGAGCAGGTCAGCGGGGTGCGCGAACGGGCGCAGCGCGGTGAACTGCTGTTCGGCACGATCGACAGCTGGCTGGTGTGGAACCTCACCGGCGGTCGCACCCACGTCACCGACGTGACCAATGCCTCGCGCACGCTGCTGTACGACATCCATCGGCAATGCTGGGACGACGACCTGTTGGCCCTGTTCGGCGTGCCCGCCTCGATGCTGCCGCAGGTGCGCGGCTGCAGCGAGATCTACGGGCGCATCGAGCCGAAGTATTTTTTCGGTCGCGACGTGCCGATCTGCGGCATCGCAGGCGACCAGCAGGCCGCCCTGTTCGGCCAGGCATGCTTCGAGCCGGGCATGGCCAAGAATACCTATGGCACCGGCTGCTTCATGCTGATGAACACCGGACTCTCCGCGGTGCCGTCGCAGCATGGCCTGCTGACCACGCTGGCCTGGAAGCTGGGCGACAAGGTGGAGTACGCGCTCGAAGGAAGCATCTTCGTGGCCGGTTCGGTGGTGCAATGGTTGCGCGACGGCCTGCACCTGCTGGACCGGGCCGAGCAATCGCAAGCCTGCGCCGACAGCGTGGATTCCACCGAAGGTGTGTATCTGGTGCCCGCCTTCGCCGGGCTGGGGGCACCGTACTGGCAAGCCGACGTGCGTGGCGCCATCTTCGGCCTGTCGCGCGGCACGAGCCGCGAGCACCTGATACGCGCGGCGTTGGAGTCGATGGCCTACCAGACGCGCGACGTGCTGGCCGCGATGGAGGCCGACGCCGGCATCGCGCTGAAGGAGTTGCGCGCCGACGGCGGCGCCATCGGCAACGATTTCCTGGCCCAGTTCCAGAGCGACATGCTCGGCGTGCCGCTGCTGCGGCCCCGGATTACCGAAACCACCGCGCTGGGCGCCGCCTATCTGGCCGGCCTGGCGGTCGGCGTCTGGGACAGCCGCGAGCAGATCGCGCGGTTGTGGCAGCAGGATCGCCGCTTCGATCCCGCGATGGAGGCATCCCGTCGCGAGCGCCTCTACAGCGGCTGGCAAGCGGCGGTGCAGGCCACGATGGGCTTTCCCGCGAGCTGACTTCCACTCAGTCCAGTGCGTATCCGAACTGGTCGGCGAACTCCGCGGCAAACTCGGCGTAGTTGAAACGCTGGTTCTGGGTGCCGGGGTGCTCGACCTTCAGCGCACCCATCAGCGAGGCGATCCGGCCGGTGGTGGGCCAGTCCTTGCCATGCATGATGCCGAACATCAGGCCGGCCCGGTAGGCGTCGCCGCAGCCGGTCGGATCGACGATGACGCGCTCGCGCGCCGGCGGAATGTGGTGGCTCTCCTCGCCCACGTGGATCACCGAACCGCGTGGACCCTGGGTCACGATGTAGGCGGTGACATGGCTGGCGATCTCCGCCGCACTCCAGCCGGTGCGAGTCTGCAGCAACTGGGATTCGTAGTCGTTGACGATCACGTAAGTCGATTTGGCGATCATCGAGCGGAACTCGTCTCCGTTGAACAACGGCATCGCCTGGCCGGGATCGAAGATGAACGGCACGCCGCGCGCGGCGAATTCGTCGACGTGTTGCAGCATCGCCTCGCGGCCATCGGGCGCCACGATCGCGAAGTCGATCTGCGGGATGTCGCGGACGTGGTTCTCCTGCGCACTGGACATCGCGCCGGGGTGGAAGGCGGTGATCTGGTTGTTGTCCAGGTCCGTGGTGATGAAGCACTGCGGGGTGAACTGCTCCTCGAACACGCGCACGCCATCGAGCCGGATGCCGCAGTCCTGCATGTGCTGCCGGTAGGGCGCGAAATCCTGGCCCACCGCCGCCACCGGCAGCGGGTCGCCGCCCAGCAGCTTGAGGTTGTAGGCGATGTTGCCGGCGCAGCCGCCGAACTCGCGCCGCATGGCCGGTACCAGGAACGACACGTTCAGGATGTGCATCTGGTCGGGCAGGATGTGGTTCTTGAACTGATCCTGGAACACCATGATGGTGTCGTAGGCGAGCGATCCGCAGATGACGGCAGGCATGATGCGAGAAAACCCCGATTTGAGATGGGAGGCTGCGGGCGCGTGCTCGGACGGGCAGAATCGGTCCCTGCAGCCAAAGGCCGCCATCGTACCGCCATCCGTCCGCGCTGGCGACTTCGCGACCTGCTTCGCAGTTCAGTCCACGGCACAGGAAAATCGCTTATGGCCGTGTTGCACAAGGGTTTCTTAACGTGTTTTTCCTTGCGTGGAACGGTGGGCCTGACTAGACTGGCGAGCTTGTCTGTTTAGCCTGGCCGACCCACGGCGGACCCATGTTCAAGAAGTTCCGCGGCATCTTTTCCAACGACATCTCCATCGACCTCGGCACGGCCAACACGCTGATCTACGTGCGTGGTCAGGGCATCGTGTTGAACGAGCCTTCGGTGGTGGCGATTCGCCAGGACCGCGGCCCCGGTGGTCCGCGCACGATCGCGGCGGTGGGTGGCGACGCCAAGCGCATGCTGGGCCGCACGCCGGGCAACATCGCCACGGTGCGCCCGATGAAGGACGGCGTGATCGCCGACTTCACCATGACCGAGGCGATGCTGCAGCACTTCATCAAGCAGGTGCACAAGTCGCGCTTCCTGCGGCCGAGCCCGCGCGTGCTGGTGTGCGTGCCGTGCGGCTCGACCCAGGTCGAGCGCCGCGCCATCAAGGAATCGGCCGAAGGCGCCGGTGCCCGCGACGTGTTCCTGATCGAAGAGCCGATGGCTGCGGCGATCGGCGCCGGCATTCCGGTGCACGAGGCGCGCGGCGCGATGGTGCTGGACATCGGCGGCGGCACCTCCGAGGTGGCGGTGATCTCGCTCAACGGCATCGTCTACTCGCAGTCCGCCCGCGTCGGCGGCGATCGTTTCGACGAGGCGATCATCAACTACGTGCGCCGCAACCACGGCACCCTGATCGGCGAATCCACCGCCGAGCGGATCAAGCTGCAGATCGGCTGCGCGTTCCCGCAGGACGACGTCAAGGAGATCGAGATCTCCGGGCGCAACCTTGCCGAGGGCGTGCCGCGCATGTTCACGATCAACTCCAACGAAATCCTCGAGGCGCTGCACGAGCCGCTGGCCGGCATCGTGGCGGCGGTTAAGTCGGCGCTGGAACAGACTCCGCCGGAACTGTGCTCCGACGTCGCCGAGCGCGGCATCGTGCTCACCGGCGGCGGCGCGCTGCTGCGCGACCTGGACCGGCTGATCTCCGAGGAAACCGGCCTGCACGTGCAGGTGGCCGACGACCCGCTGACCTGCGTGGCGCGCGGCGGCGGCAAGGCGCTGGAGCTGATCGATCAGCATGGCAGCGACTTCTTCTCGCCCGAATAGCGCGCGGCAACGGGGGCCGCGATGGCGCGCGCACGCGAAGGTTCTTCCCCCCTGTTTGCCGGCAACGCGGCCGGCACGCTGCGGCTGATCGTCTATCTGGCGCTGGCGGTGGTGCTGATGGTGCTTGACCAGCGCAATGGCTGGCTGTGGCAGCTGCGCTCGGCCGCCTCGGCGGTGGTCGAGCCGGTCTATCGGCTGGCCGGCCTGCCCGCGGCCGGGGTGCACACCCTCGGCGTCGCGTTTGCCGATCGCCAGCTGCTGACCTCGCAGAACCAGCGCCTGCGCGAGGATCTGCTGCTGGCCAACGCCAAGTTGAACCGCATGGCCGCGGTCGCCGAGCAGAACGAACGGCTGCGGCGGCTGCTCGATACCCAGCACAGCCTGAAGCTCAACGTGCAACTGGCGCGGGTCATCGGCGTGGATCTCGGCGCGTACCGTTATGAGCTGACCTTGAACATGGGCTCGCGCGACGGCGTCGAGCCCGGACAGCCGGTGATCGATGCCCACGGCGTGATGGGCCAGGTGAAGGCCGTGCTGCCGCACACTGCCGTGGTGATGCTGATCACCGACCCCTCGCATGCGATCCCGGTGACGATCGCGCGTACCGGCTTGCGCACGGTGGCCTACGGTTCGCGCGACGGCGACCAGCTGAGCCTGCCCAACCTGCCGCTGGCGGCTGACGTGCGCGCTGGCGACAAGCTGCTCACCTCGGGCATCGGCGGCCGTTTTCCGCCGGGGTTCCCGGTGGGCCGGATCGACAGCGTGGCGCCGGCGCCGACCGGCATGTTCCAGGTCGCCCTGGCCACGCCGGCGGCGGACCTCGATCGCAGCACCGATGTACTGCTGCTGCACGACCAGGCCGAACCCAAGGGGCCGCCCGACCTGCCCGTTCCGGCAGGTCCGCCGCAGGTCCTGGCGCCGGCCGCTTCCGCCAGCGTGGCCGCGCCGGCGGTGCGCCCGGGTCAGGCCGGCGGGGTACCGCGATGAGTCGCGCGCGGCTGAGCCAGTGGTGGTTCGTCGGCACGCTGGCCGCGGCGCTGCTGCTGATGCTGGTGCCGCTGCCCGGCGTGCTGGAGCCGTTCAAGCCGTATTGGCCGGCGCTGGTGTTGCTGTACTGGGCGCTGGAAGCGGAAGACCGGGTGAGCCTGGGCCTTGCCTTCGGCGTGGGATTGCTTGCGGACCTGCTCGACGGCGTGCTGCTGGGCGAGCAGGCGCTGCGGCTGTGCGCGCTGGTCTTCATCACCGTGCGATTCCGTTCGCGATTGCGCTTCTTCCCGATGTGGCAGCAGGCACTGGCGGTGCTTGCCTTGCTGCTCAACGATCGCTTCCTGCTGCTGCTGGTGCGCATGCTGGCCGGCGCTTCGCTGCCGCCGGCGAGCTGGTGGATTTCCCCCTTCGTCGGTGCGGCGTTGTGGCCGTTCCTGTTCCTGTTGCTCGACGACCTGCGCGCGCGGCTGCGGATCCAATGAAGCATGAGCCGGTGAGATGAAGAGTCGCCGCGCGCTCAAGAACGTCCGTGACGAGACCGCGCTGTTCCGTCGACGCGCGCTGGTGGGTTTCGTGCTGATCCTGCTGGGGCTGGGCGGGCTGGTCGGGCGTTACGTGGTGCTGCAGGTCGCGCGACACGACGAGTTCGCCACCCGCTCGACCAACAACCGGGTCAAGCCGCGCGCGATCCCGCCGGCGCGCGGCCTGATCTACGACCGCAACGGCGTGGTGCTGGCCGACAACGTGCCGGCGTTCCGGCTGGAAGTGGTGCCCGAGCAGGTCAAGGACATGCCCGCTCTGCTGGCGCGGCTGGGCCAGGTGGTGCCGCTGGACCAGGACGACATCGACGCGTTCAACAAGCAGTTGCGGCAGAGCCGGCGTTTCGACAGCGTGCCGCTGAAGATGCACCTGACCGAAGACGAGATCGATCGTTTCGCGGTCAATCGCTGGCGCTTTCCCAACGTCGACGTGGTGCCCTACCTGACCCGGCATTATCCGTTCGGCCCGTTGTTCGCCCACGTGGTCGGCTATGTCGGGCGCATCGACGCCGACGACCTGCAGCGGCTGGACGCGGATCGCTACCAGGGCACCAGCCATGTCGGGCGCAGCGGCGTGGAGCGTTCCTACGAGGACGTGTTGCACGGCAAGCCCGGCTACGAATTGCTGGAGGTCAACGCCGATGGCCGCACCCAGCACGTGCTGGAAACCCATGCGCCCACGCCCGGCCGCAGCCTCTACCTGAGCATCGACGCGCGCATCCAGAAGGCGGCCGAGGCGGCATTCGAGGGCCGTCCCGGCGCGGCGGTGGCGATCGATCCGCGCAACGGCCAGGTGCTGGCGATGGTCAGCGTGCCCACGTTCGATCCCAACCTGTTCGTCAACGGCATCAGCCAGGCCGACTACCGCGCGCTGACCACCGACCCGGACAAGCCGCTGTACAACCGCGCCCTGCGCGGCGTCTATCCGCCGGGCTCGACGGTGAAACCATTCCTTGCACTCGGCGGGCTGGAGCTGGGCCTGCGCAAGCCGTCGGACACGGTGTTCTCCAACGGTCAGTTCTGCCTGCCGGGGCAGACGCGCTGCTACCGCGACGACAAGCGCGGCGGCGACGGCACCGTGGACATGGTCACCGCGATCGAGAAGTCGACCAACACGTATTTCTACAAGCTGGCGCTGGACATGGGCATCGACCGGCTGAGCCAGTGGATGAGTCGTTTCGGCTTCGGCCGCGAGACCGGGATCGACCTGATCGGCGAATCCGACGGCATCCTGCCCTCGCGCCAGTGGAAGGCGGCCAACAGCAAGCAGCCCTGGTATCCCGGCGAAACGGTGATCGCCGGCATCGGCCAGGGTTACTGGGCGGTTACCCCGCTGCAACTGGCGCATGCGGTGGCGACCCTGGCCGGCGGTGGCGTGCCGTACCTGCCGCGGCTGGGCATGGCCACCAGCACGGTCGGCGAGGCGCAGCGCCAGCCGCTGCCCAATCCGCCGGGCGCCACGTTGATCCGCCAGCGCGGCGACTGGGCGGTGATCAACGCGGGCATGCGCGCGGTGATCACCGAAGGCACCGGCAAGGGCCTGAACGACGGCTTCCCCTACGCGATCGCCGGCAAGAGTGGCACCGCCGAGCGCTACTCGCGCACCAGCGACGCGTACGACACCAATCGCAACACCGCGTATCTGGCCACCCGCCATCGCGCCTGGTTCATCGCCTACGCGCCGGCCGACCACCCGCAGATCGCCGTAGCCGTGGTGCTGGAGCAGGGCGCCTGGGGCGCTTCGGCGGCGGGGCCGATCGTGCGCAAGATTCTCGATGCGTGGCTGGCCACCCACCAGGGCGTGCTGCCCGGCGCCGAGCGATTGCCGGATGCCGCACCGCTCCCATCCGCCGCGCCGGCACCGGCCGGCTCGGTCGTCGAGGACGTGCCCGTGTCCGCCAGCAGCGAGGTGCAACCATGATCGGCGTGCTGCGCGCGCGCATGCGCCGCTTCGCGCACCGGGTGATGACCCGGCGCCGGATCGACCTGCCGCTGGCGGCCGGCCTGTTCGTGCTGGCCTTGATCGGCCTGGCCACGCTCTACAGCGCGGGCGATCGCAGTCTGGCCCTGGTCGGTGGCCAGGCCGCGCGTTTCGTGTTGGGCGGCGCCTTGCTGCTGCTGGTCTCGCGCATTCCGCCCCCGGTGCTGCGCAGCTGGACGCCGGGCCTCTACGCCGTCAGCGTCGCCTTGCTGGTGGTGGTGGCGATCCTCGGTGAAGGGCGCGGTTCGATGCGCTGGCTGGATCTGGGCGTGATGCGTTTCCAGCCGTCCGAACTGCTCAAGCTCACCACGCCGATGATGGTGGCTTGGTACCTCCACCCGCGGCAGCTGCCGCCGGGCTGGAAGGACATCGCGGTGGTCGGCATCCTGATCGCCATTCCTGCCGCCTTGATCGCCGAACAGCCGGACCTGGGCACGGCGGTGCTGGTGGCCACGGCCGGCGCGTTCGCGCTGTTCCTCTCCGGCATGGCGTGGTGGCGCATCGGATTGCTGGTGGGCGCGGTGGTGGGCATGATCCCGATCGGCTGGCACTTCCTGCACCAGTACCAGCGCGATCGCGTGCTGACCCTGCTCAATCCCGAATCCGATCCGCTGGGCAACGGCTGGCACATCATCCAGTCGCAGATCGCGGTGGGCTCCGGCGGCGTGTTCGGCAAAGGCTGGCTGCACAGCACGCAGTCGCGGCTGGATTTCCTGCCCGAGCACACCACCGATTTCATCTTCGCGGTGTTCTCCGAGGAGTTCGGCCTGGTCGGCGTGTGCGCGCTGATCGCGCTGTACGCGTTCATCATCGGCCGCTGCCTGTGGATCGCGATGGAGGCGCGCGATACGTATTCGCGCCTGCTCGCCGGCGCGATCGGCATGAGCTTCTTCGTCTACGTGTTCGTCAACGGCGGCATGGTGGCCGGCATGCTGCCGGTGGTCGGCGTGCCGATGCCGATGATCAGTTACGGCGGCACGTCGGCGGTGTCGCTGTTGACCGGTTTCGGCGTGCTGATGTCGATCCATGCCAATCGCAAGAGCCACATCTGAATCGCGCCCCGCGCGCGCCATGCGTGGGGCCGAAGTCGCCGCGGCTTGCATGGTAGGCTCTCGCTGACCTCGATTTTCCCTTTGCGAAGGCCTTGCATGTCCGTGCATCCCGTGTCCCGTGTGTGCTGTTGCCTGCTGGTCCTGCTGTCGTGGGTGGCTGGAACGGACACCGCGCTGGCCGCCCATCCGGGGCAGGCGAAACTGGTGCAGGAGGTGGCGCACGACACCGGCCAGAGCCCGGCCGCGCTCAATGCGCTGCTCGACGGCGCCACCAAACAGCAGTCGATCCTCGACGCGATCAGCCGCCCGGCCGAGGCCAAGCCGTGGAAGGATTATCGCCCGATCTTCCTCACCGATGCCCGCATCGACGGCGGCATCGCGTTCTACCAGCAGCATCGCGCACTGCTCGACCGGATCGCGACCGAGTACGGCGTGGCGCCGCAATACGTGGTGGCGATCATCGGCGTGGAGACCAATTACGGCCGCATCGTGGGCCGCTACAAGGTGCTCGATGCGCTGGTGACGCTGGCCTTCTACTACCCGCCGCGCGCGCCGTTTTTCCGCGACGAGCTGAAGACCCTGCTGGAGCTTCCCGCCAGCAAGCTGGCCGGTCCGCTGGACTCGCTGGTCGGCTCCTATGCCGGCGCGCAGGGCTGGGGCCAGTTCATGCCTTCGAGCATCCGCGACTACGCGGTTGACGAGGATCACGACGGTCGCATCGACCTGCACGATTCGGCCGACGACATCGTGGCCAGCGTCGCCAACTACCTGCACGGGTACGGCTGGGAGCGCGATGCCCCGGTGGCGGCGCGGGCGCAGCCCGATGCCAAGGCGCGCGCGAGCGACCTCAACGAGCTCATGCCGAAGCATCCGCTGGAACAGTTCGAGGCCTGGGGCTACGCGCCGCTGCAGCGGATCGACCCCGGCCGGCTCGCCAGCCTGCAGCAGCTCGAAGGCCCGGCCGGGCCGGAGTACTGGTTCACCTTCCAGAATTTCTACGTGATCACCCGCTACAACCGCAGCCCGTTGTACGCGATGGCCGTCGAACAGCTGGCGCAGGCGATCGCCGCCGGCGTGGCGCAGGCGGACGCGGCGCGGTGAGGTTCGTCGCGGTCGCCGCCGTGCTCGCGGCCAGCGCGCTGCTTGCCGCGTGCAGCGGGCCGCGCAGCCGACCGTCGTCGTCGTCCGGCGCGGGCCATCGCGGCGTGTCCGGCACGGCATCGCCCGCGGGTGAAGGTGGCATCCACGACGACCTCAGTCGGCCGCAATCGAGCCGCTACCGCGACGGCCGCGACAGCGTGCCGCCGCCGATCGACGTCAGCAAGCTGTCCGAGCCGGTGCCGAAGGCCGAGCCGCGCTCGCGCTACGGCAACAAGTCGCCCTACAGCGTGCGCGGCAAGACCTATCGCGTGCTGTCCACGGCGCGCGGCTACGACGAGCGCGGCATCGCCTCGTTCTACGGCAGCAAGTTCCACGGCTACAAGACCTCCAACCTCGAAACCTACGACATGTACGCGTTCAGCGCGGCCAGCACCACGCTGCCGCTGCCCAGCTACGCGCGCGTCACCAACCTGGAGAACGGCAAGAGCGTGGTCGTGCGGGTCAACGACCGCGGACCGTTCCACGACAACCGGCTGATCGACCTGTCCTATGCCGCGGCAGTGAAGATCGGCATCTGGCCCAAGGGCACCGGCCTGGTCGAGGTGCGCGGCATCGACCCGGCGCATCCGGCGCAGGAACTGCCGCCGCCGGAGGCGGTCTCAGGCAGGCACCCGGGAATCTACCTGCAGGTGGGTGCGTTCGCCGACGCGTCCAATGCCGACCGCCTGGCCCGGCGCCTGCGTGCGGCCGACCTCGGCACGGTGCAGGTGATCGACGGCGTGGCGCATGGCCAGCGCCTGCGCCGCGTGCGGGTCGGCCCGCTCGACAGCGTGGATCGCGCCGACGAAGTCAGTCGCCGGATCGAACGCATGGGTCTGCCCTCGCCGCAGGTCGCGGTAGACTGAGCAGGATTTGCGCAGGCTTCCTTGCCACTTCGGCGCGCGCAACGCCGATCCTCGAAAAACCGGACTCGAAAACACGATGAACTTTCTTCGACGCACCCTGATGCCGTTTGCCGCCGTTGCCGTCCTGCTGGTCGGCGCCGCGATGGCGCAGACCCCGCCCCATCCGTCGCCCGTGCCGCGCCCGGCCATGCCGGCCGCACCGGTGCCGCCGCCGCCGGACGTCGATGGCGCCAGCTGGGTGCTGATGGACTACGCCACCGGCCAGATACTTGCCTCGAAGGATCCCGATGCGCGTCGCGCGCCGGCCTCGCTGACCAAGGTGATGACCGACTACGTGGTGTCGGCCGAGCTCGCCAACGGCCGCATCCACAACAGCGACATGATCACCATCAGCGAGCATGCGTGGCGCGGCGGCGGTGCCGGCACCGACGGCTCCACCAGTTTCCTCAAGCTGGGCAGCCAGGTGCCGCTGATGGACCTGCTCAAGGGCATGATCGTGCAGTCCGGCAACGACGCGGCAATCGCGCTGGCCGAGCACACCGCCGGTTCGGAGGATGCCTTCGCCAACCTGATGAACGCCTACGCCAAGCAGTTGGGCATGGCCAACTCGCACTTCTCCAACGCCTCCGGCTATCCGGTGCAGAACCACTACAGCTCCGCGCGCGACGTCGCGATCCTGTCGCGCGCGCTGATCCACAACTTCCCCGACGACTACGCCATCTCGGCGATCAAGTCGTACGAGTGGAACGGCATCAAGCAGCAGAACCGCAACGAGCTGCTCTGGCGCGATCCGGCCGTGGACGGCATCAAGACCGGGCACACCGCCGACGCGGGCTTCTGCCTGGCGGCGTCCGCCAAGCATGGCGACGAGCGCATGATCGCGGTGGTGATGGGCGCCAGCTCCAACAAGGCGCGCGCCGATTCGGCGATGGCCCTGCTCAACTACGGCTTCCGCTTCTACGAGACGCACAAGCTGTACGACACCAGCAAGCCGCTGGCGACGCCGCGGTTGTGGAAGGGCGAGGCGGACACCTTGCCGATCGGCGTGGCCAGCGACGTGCTGGTCACCGTCAAGACCGGCCAGTACGACAAGCTCAAGGCGGTGATGGACATCCCCTCGACCCTGATCGCGCCGTTCAAGAAGGGCCAGCAGATCGGCAGCCTGCGCATCAGCCTGGATGGCCAGGCGCTGCAGACGGTGCCGCTGGTCGCACTGGCCGACGCGCCGCAGGGTGGCTTCTTCTCGCGCCTGTGGGACAGCATCCTGCTCTGGTTCCACAAGGACACCGGCAACACCGAGCAGGCGCCGAGCGCCAAGTGATGCAACCGATCGACTTCGACAAGGCGAAGCGGCAAGGCCGGGGCTTCCAGTTCCCCGGCGAGTTCGAGATCACCGCCGTGGGCAGCGCCAGCGCCGACCTGCCCCGCCACGTGCCGCAACTGCTCGAACGCGCCGGCCTGCACGTGCTGCACGAAACCGTGCGTCACCGCCATTCCGGCGCCGGCAATTTCGTCTCGGTCACGGTCACCTTCCGCTGCGACAACCGCGAGCAGTACGAAGCAGCGCATCACGCACTGCGCGCCGATGCGGATGTCCGGTATACGTTGTGAGGCCGGGATTCGGGATGGGGATTCGCAAGAGCCGCGTCCCGAGCCTCCGCGTCGCATGGGTTCGGCGGCTCTTGAACCAGAAGAATTGCAAGGCCACAAGCTCGTCGTGAACCACGAATCCCGCACCCCCCATCCCGAATTCCGGCCCCTGGCCATTCGCCGCCTCGGCCGCCAGCCCTACGCGGCGACCTGGCAGGCGATGAGCGCGTTCACCGACAACCGCACCGCCGACACGCCGGACGAGCTGTGGCTGCTGGAGCACGACCCGGTGTTCACCCTGGGCCAGGCCGGCAAGATGGAGCACGTGCTGGCGCCGGGCGACATCCCGGTGATCCCGGTCGACCGCGGCGGGCAGGTGACCTACCACGGGCCCGGCCAGATCGTCGGCTACCCGCTGATCGACTTGCGCCGCATCGGCGTGGGCGTGCGCGAGCTGGTGCGGCGGATCGAGCAGGCGCTGATCGACACGCTGGCGCACTGGCAGGTGGCGGCGGCGCGCCGCGAAGGCGCCCCCGGCGTGTACGTGGGCGAGGCCAAGATCGCCGCGCTCGGCCTGCGCGTGCGTCGCGGCTGCAGTTTCCACGGGCTGGCCTTCAACGTGGCCATGGACCTGGAGCCGTTCGAACGCATCAACCCCTGCGGCTACAAGGGTTTGGCGGTCACGCAACTGGTAGACTTGGGCGGTCCGTCGCAGCTGGCGGACGTCGAGACGGTGCTGGCCGACGAGTTCTGCCGCCAGTTCGGCTTCGTCGCCGCGCCCGCTGCCCCCCTGATTCCCGAACTCCCCGCGCGCGCCGCGGTCTGAACTCCTCTCCCATGAGCGAAACCAGCGCCCCCTTGTCCAAATCCATTCCGATCCAGGTCGTGGCCGGCACCGGCACGGTGGAGAAACAGCTCGGCAGCGACAAGATCGCGCTGAACCGCGCCGGTTTCGACACCAGCGTGCCGACCCTGCGCAAGCCCAACTGGATCCGCGTGCGCCTGCCGCAGGGCAACGCGGTGCAGCAGCTGAAGGCCCGCCTGCGCGAGAACGCGCTGGTGACCGTATGCGAGGAAGCCTCCTGCCCCAACATCCACGAATGCTTCAGCCACGGCACCGCCACCTTCATGATTCTCGGCGAGGTGTGCACGCGGCGCTGCTCGTTCTGCGACGTGGCGCATGGCCGGCCGCAGCCGCCGGATGAACTGGAGCCGGCGCGCCTGGCGCAGACCATCGCCGACATGCGGCTGAAGTACGTGGTGATCACCTCGGTCGACCGCGACGACCTGCGCGACGGCGGCGCGGCGCACTTCGCCAGCTGCATCCGCGCGGTGCGCCATGCCAGCCCGGCCATCCGCATCGAGATCCTCACCCCCGATTTCCGCGGCAAGGGCCGCATGGAACGGGCGCTGGAAGTGCTCAAGGCATTCCCGCCGGACGTGTTCAACCACAACCTGGAAACCGTGCCGCACCTGTACCGCGAGGTGCGCCCCGGCGCCGATTACCAATGGTCGCTGGACCTGCTCAAGCGCTTCAAGGCGCAGCACCCGCAGGTGCCGACCAAGTCCGGCATCATGCTCGGCCTGGGCGAGACCCGCGAGCAGGTGCTGCAGACGCTGCGCGACCTGCGCGACCACGATGTGGAGATGATCACCATCGGCCAGTACCTGCAGCCCACGCCGCACCACCATCCGGTGCTGCGCTACTGGACGCCCGAGGAATTCCACGCGCTGCGCGAAGCCGGCGAAGCCATGGGCTTTCATCACGTCGCCTCCGGCCCGCTGGTGCGATCGTCCTACCACGCCGACCTGCAGGCGCATGCAGCCGGTGTCACCGAATCCGCCTGAGAGCATCCATGAAACTTCGCCCCGCGCTGGTCCTGCTGTTCGTTCTCTCCGCCAGCTGCGCCTTTGCGCAGTCCGCGGCCGACCTGGGTGCCGGCCCCCAGCCGCGCAAGGCGGCCACCTGGCCGCTGGAGCCCACGGCCGAACAGGCCCAGGCCGCGCAACTGTCCGCGCGCTTCCTGACCCGCTTCCACTACGACGCCCAGCCGCTGGATGACGCGATGTCCGCGCGCATCTACAAGGCATATTTCAAGATGCTCGACGGCGACAAGGTGTTCTTCACCCAGGCCGACATGGACAAGTTCGCGCCACTGAAGAGCAAGTTCGACGACGCGATCTGGAACAGCGACCTCTCCGCGCCGTTCGCCATCTTCAACCTGTACCTGCAGCGCGCCGTGCAGCGCATGAGCTACGCCCGCGAGCTGCTGAAGAACGGCTTCGACCTCAGCCGCGACGAGAGCTACGAGGTCGACCGCAAGGACGCCGCCTGGCCGAAGGACGAGGCCGCCGCGCAGGACCTTTGGCGCAAGCGCACCAAGAACGACTGGCTGCGTCTGAAGCTGGCCGGCAAGGACGACGCGGACATCCGCAAGACGCTGGACAAGCGCTACAGCGGCTACATCGACCGCATCCGGCAGATCAACAGCGCCGACGCGTTCCAGACCTTCATGAACGCCTACGCCGAATCCACCGACCCGCACACCGACTACCTCGGCCCGGAGGCGGCGGCCAACTTCGACATCGCGATGAGCCTGTCGCTGCAGGGCATCGGCGCGCAGCTGCAGTCGCGCGACGACTACACCATGATCGTCAAGCTGATCCCCGGCGGCCCGGCGATGAAGTCGCACAAGTTCAAGCCGGGCGACCGCATCGTGGCGGTGGGCCAGGGCGACAAGGGCGCAATGGTGGACGTGGTCGGTTGGCGCATCGACGACGTCACCGCGCTGATCCGCGGCAAGAAGGGAACGGTGGTGCGGCTGGAAGTGCTGCCCGCCGATGTCGGCCCGGACGGCAAGCACGAGCTGATCACCCTGGTGCGCGACAAGATCAACCTGGAGGATGCCGCGGCCAGCAAGAAGGTCATCGAGATCAAGGACGGCGCGGTCACCCGCAAGATCGGCGTGATCGACCTGCCCTCGTTCTACTCCGATTTCGGCGCGCGCAGCGCCGGCGACAAGGATTACCGCAGCACCACCCGCGACGTGGCCAAGCTGATCGCCGAGCTCAAGCAGGAAGGCGTGCAGGGCATCGTGGTGGACCTGCGCAACAACGGCGGCGGCTCGCTGGCCGAGGCGGATTCGATGACCGGCCTGTTCATCGACAAGGGCCCGGTGGTGCAGGTGCGCGGCTCGCACGGCGAAGTCCAGGTGCAGGGCGACGACGATGCAGGCATGGCCTGGAGCGGTCCGCTGGCGGTGCTGGTCAACCGCGGCACGGCTTCGGCCTCGGAGATCTTCTCCGCGGCGATCCAGGATTATCACCGCGGCCTGGTCATCGGCGAGCCGACCTTCGGCAAGGGCACCGTGCAGACCCTGGTGGACCTGGACAAGTTCGCCTCCGGCGACAGCGAGAAGCCGCAGCTGGGCGAACTGAAGATGACGATCCAGGAGTTCTTCCGCATCAACGGCGGTTCCACCCAGCTCAAGGGCGTCACCCCGGACATCGAGTTCCCGAAGAACGGCGACGAGAAGGACTTCGGCGAATCGACCTACGACAACGCGCTGCCGTGGACGCAGATTCCGCCGGCCGACTACCAGCCGGTGGCGAACCTCTCCGCCTACCTGCCGCAGCTGCTCAAGCAGCACGACCAGCGTGCGGCGCAATCGCCGGCGTGGAAGCTGATGCTGGACGAGCTGGCGCAGTACAAGAAGATGCGCGACATGACCACGATCTCGCTGAACCTGGCCACCCGCGAAGCCGAACGCAAGCAGCAGGAGCAGATGCAGGCCGACTTCCGCGCGCGGCACGTAGCCATCGACGGCAGCGACGCGGCCCTGCCGGAGGCGGGCAGCACGCTGGACGACGGCCTCAATCCGAACGAGCGCAGCATCAAGAGCGAGCTGAAGGAAGAGAAGGACGCCAAGAACGCCAAGGACCCGCAGCTCCAGGAGACCGCGCACATCCTGTTCGACGCGATCGGCATGATCAAGGCCGACCCGAAACTGGCCAGCGAGGTGCTGCCTTACGGCGGCAAGTTCTCGCCGCACGCACTGGCCAGCGTAACCACCCCCGCGCCGTCCGCGAGCAGCCCGGCGCACTGAGTATCCCGCTGCGCACGACGACAAGGCGGCACTGCCTGTCGTCGTGCGTGCGGGAGCCTGCGGTCCGCAGGCGCTTGTCCCGCGGGCCGTTTCCTACCCGTCGTAGCCGAAGCGTTCGAGCCACGGTTGCAGCACGGGCAACACCGGTTCGAAATGCTCGCGGTAGTCGCGCCAGCGGCCCACCGCCTTGCGATAGACGCCGCGGGTGACCTGCGCGTAGCTGGGCGTGCTGATGTGCTTCTCGCGCGCATGCTCGGCGAAGCGCTGCAGGGGCGCGGCATCGGCCAGGTCCAGGAACCGCGCCAGTCGTGTCGCCTGGTCGCCGAACTGCTCCACCACGGATTCGTAGCGCCACTCCAGCACCTGCGGGGCGAACACCTCGACATCGCGCTGCCATTGGGTGAAGGCGCGCGCGTAGCCCTGCGCCAGGCGCGGCAGGGAGGAGCACAACACCATGAACGCCGGCGAGCGGAACGATTGCATGCTGCAGCTGAGCAACACGTCGCAGGGATGGCGCAGGCAGAGAATGATCCGTGCCTGCGGAAACAGCCGCATGATCATCGGCAGGCACTGCATGTTCAGCGGGTTCTTGTCGACCAGCCGGCGCGGCCCGAGGTCGGGGCGCACCCGCGCGACCCGTCGGCGATAGCTGCGGCGCAGGGCATCGGCATCGTCCTGGCTCAGTGTGACGAGATCGGCGGGATAGCGCTGGCCGACGCGTTCCATGCTTTCGATCAGCTCATGGATGTAGGCACGCTCGTCCATGGACCGGAAATCCGGGTGGGCGTCGAGCATCTGTTCCAGCAAGGTGGTACCCGAGCGCGGAAAGCCGACCACGAAGACCGGGCTCTCCATGGAGCCGGGGGCGCGCAGCTCGGTCCAGCGGGCGTAGTCGTGCGGTTCGACCACGCAGTCCGCCAGCGGCAGCGGCTGGCTGTCCGCCGCCAGTCGCTCCGGCACGACCTGGCGGGCGATCTCCAGTTGCGCCGCGTGCGCCGCCTGCAACGCGTCCCATGCCTCGGCGTGGCGGCCCAGCCGGTCGCAGGCGATGGCGAGGCCGAAACCGACGCTGGCCCGGCTCTCGTCGTCGAGCGGCTGCGCCAGCACGCGCCGGTACAGCGCCGCTGCCTCGGCGTGCGCGCCGTTGCGTGAGGCCATCGCGGCGTGCGCGCGCCAGCCGTCGGCGCGTGCTTGCACGGCGCCCGGCGGCAGGGCGTCGATCGCGGCCAGCGGCAGTTGTTGCAGGTCCTGCTGTGCGCGTTCGACCTGGTTGCTGCGCTCGTGCAACACCACGCGCTGGGCGGCGATGCGCAGGCGCAGCGGAGCGGCCGCGGCCTCCGTCGGCGGCAACTGCGCGCGCGCGAGCGTGCGCAGGGCCGCCTCGGAAGCGCCCTGCACCGACAACATGGCGGCCAGGATCAACGCCTGTTCGGCGGGTTGCGGCGGCCACTCGCCGGCGCCGTCGAGCATTTCCTCCTGTGCCGCGTTGTCGCCGCAGACGTAGCAGGCGTAGGCCGCCTGCAGGCGGGCCTCGATGAATGACGGGGCGAGATTGGCCGCTTCCAGCAGCGCCTGCCGTGCCGCCGGCCAATCGCGTTGCTGGGTGTACAGCAGGCCGAGGTTGTAGTGCACCTCCGCATCGCCCGGCGCGAGCTGCCGGGCCTGACGCAGGGCCTGCCCGGACGCGGCGAGGTCGCCGGCCAGGCGAGAGGCCACGCCGAGGTTGTTCCAGTAGGCCGAGACGGCCGGTCGCAACTGGCACAGGCGGTTGAACGTGGCGGCCGCCCGTGCGTGCCGGCCGGTGGCCTGTTGCGCCACGCCGAGCAGGACGAGCACGCCTTCGTCGTCGCCGGCGGCATCCGCCGCCTGCGCCGCCAGTTCGATGACGCGCTCTGCGTCGCCTGCATTCCACGCGCTCGCCATGGCGGCGGCCAGCGTGCTGGCCGGAGTGCTGGGCGGATCGGCGGCGGGCGGGGGCGGGGGCATGCGGCCTCGGTGGGGTGGTGTCCGGCGCCCATTATGCAAGAGGGCCGCGGTTTGCCCGCGGCCCTCCTGGGGGTTTGCAACGACTGCGATGGAGCTAGGACATCAGAACTTCACGGTGGCGCGGGCCCAGTAGTAGCGACCGAGCACGTCGTAGGTGGAGACGTCCACGTTGTAGTTGGAACCGTTCTGATACATCAGCGGCGGTGCCTTGTCGGCGATGTTGTCCACGCCGACGTCGAAGCGGGTGTGGATCGACGGCACCGCGTAGCCGAGCTGGATCGAGTGGTAGGTCACCGAGGCGATCGGAATGTTCACGCCGGGAATGGCCGCATCCGTGTTGAGCGCGGTCAGGCTGTTGATGTAGCGCGACTGCCACTGGGCGTTCCAGTTGCCCTTGCTCCAGTTCAGCGTGACCGTGCCGCGCAGCCGCGAGATGTTGCCGAACTGCTGGCTGTAGGTGCCGGCGTAGTCGATGGCCTGTGCGCCCGGCTCGCCGGGGGTGGCGTTGTTCCTGTAGGTGGAGGTGTAGCTGCTGTTGAGGCCCACCTGGAAGTCGCCCGGGTCCACGCTGCCCATGTTGAAGTGGGGCACCTTGTAGCGCAAGGTGAAGTCGACACCCGACGTATTCAGCGTGCCAAGGTTGACCACCGGCGTGTTGATCAGGAACACCTGGCCCGGCTGGCGGCTGGTGGTGTCCTCGCGATGGATCAGCCCGCAGTACGGGCTGGCACTGTTGTTGAAGCACGAACTGACGACCAGGTCGCCGGTGATCGCGGTCAACGTGTCGGACAGGTAGATGTGCCAGAAGTCGAGGCTGGTGGAGAAGCCGGGCAGCCACTCCGGCGAGTAGACCAGGCCGAGGTCGATGGATTTGCCCTTTTCCGGCTTCAGCGAGTTGCCCACGGTGGCGGCACCGGAATAGAACGTGTTGACCTGCGCCGGCGAGTTGCCGCCCCAGTTGACCGGCACGTACTGGCAGGCCGCGGCATGCTGGGCCAGATCGGCCGCGCTGAGGTTGACGCAGGGGTCGTTCAGGGTGGGCTGCACCAGGGTGCGGCCGTCGTAGAGCTCGTTGAGGTTCGGCGCGCGGAACACCTGCGAGACGGTACCGCGGACCAGCAGATCGGCCACCGGCTTCCATTCGATCGCGACCTTGCCGTTGGTGGTGCTGCCGCTGGTGCTGTAGTTGGAGGAGCGCACGCCCAGGTCGATGTTCAGTGACTGCGCCCCGGGCGCATCGGCGAGCAGCGGGATCAGGGTTTCCGCGTAGATCTCCTTGACGTTGTAGCTGCCGCTGGCGGGCGAGCCGCATGCTTCCTGCAGGATCTGGCACTGGGTGGTGACCGGGTCGAGCACCGCGAACGGGCTCACCGTGTACTTCATCGTCTGCTTGCGGTACAGCGCGCCGACCGACAGCTGCATGGCGCCGGCGGGCAGGTCCCACAGGTCGCCGCTGGCGTCGAACTGCGCCTGCTTGGTCGAGTTGGTCATGACATAGATCGGCGTCTTCACGCCGGCGCTCAGCAGCTTGCCCACCGCCGGGTCGGCCTGGTTGAAGATGTTGGCGCCGGCATCGACCGCCGCCTGCAGGGCGGGGATGTCCACCTCGTTGGTGTCGCGCTGGTCGCGCTTGCTGTGGCTGTAGTTGATCGACGCGTCCCAGATCCAGCTGCTGTCCTGGCCGAAGTTGCCGCGCAGGCCGGTGTTGATCTGCGCGTTGTCGGTCTTGTAGCTGTGCACGCGGGTGCCGGCGCCGGTCAGGCGGGTCTGGAAGTTGTAGCCGCTGTTCGGGTCGCCCGGCACCGCGTTCTGGCTGAAGGTGACGCCGAACGGGTTGATCGGGTTGCTGGAGGAGATGATCAGGCCGTCACCGGTACCGACCGGCGAGGGGGCGTCCTGGCCGCTGGATTCGGTGCGGTTGTAGAACGCGTTGACGTAGGCCTTGAGGTTGGGCGTCAGGTCGTAGCTGCCCAGCACGAAGCCGTTGGTGCGCTTCTGCGCGGTCTGCATGTAGTTGAGCGCGGCATAGTTGTAGGTGTCCGAACCGAGCCGGCACCGGTAGTCGCCGAGGTTCGAGCCGTCGCCCGTGGCAAGCGTCACGTTGGCGGTGCCGGACGAGTTGATCGCGCAGCCGTACTGGCTGGCGATCGAGGCCGGCAGCTGGATGCGGCCGGTCGGGATCGAGCTGGAGCCGGCGGCGATGATGGTGCCGCTGGACAGGTACAGCTGCTGCCGCGAGAAGTCGCGTTGCGAGGCCAGCGTGGCGTCGTACTTGTTGTAGTCGAGGCCGCCGACGATGCTGTAGTTGTCGCCGGACATGCCGCCGGTCAGGTTGAAGCCGCGACGCTGCGAATCGCCGTGGCTGGAGATGCCGTCGTTCAGGCTGAACTGGACGCCCTGGAAATCCTTGCGCAGGATGAAGTTGACCACGCCGCCGATGGCGTCGGAGCCGTACACGGTGGAGGCGCCTTCGGCCAGCACGTCGACGCGGTCGATCATGTCCGGCGGCAGCATGTTGATGTCCGAGTTGACCATGCGCTGGCCGTCCACCAGCACCAGCGTGCGGTTGATGCCCAGGCCGCGCAGCGAGACGCGCGAGGCGCCGCCGCCGGCTTCCAGCAGCGGGCTGGCGACGCCGCCGCCGTTGCTGTTGTTGGAGGGGTTGGTGGCGTTGCCGGAGATCGCCGGCATGTCCTGCAGCACGTAGCCCAGGGTGGGCTTGCCGGAGTTGGTGATGGCCTCGCGGTCGATGGTCACCACCGGGCTGGCGGTTTCCACGTCCACGCGGCGGATCAGCGAGCCGGTGACCACCACGGCGTTCAGCGTCTTGGCTTTGTCCTTGGAGGCCGGCGTGGCCTGATCCGTCGTGGGCGGATTGGTGGTCGTCGTCTGGGCCTGCAGCCCGCCGGCGACCGAGAGCATCCCGGCGGTCAATGCGAGACGCACAGCCAGTGACAGGTGATTCAAGTCGTATTTCATGTGGTTTCTTTCCCCAGTGGTGATGGCTCGGCCCTGTAATGTCGAGCGCGTCCACTGGTGCCCCTTGTCCCCCCTCAGGCAATGTCGCAACCAGTTTCGGACCACGCCCAACGTTCGAGAGGTTACTCCCCCGGGGCTTCCTCGCACCACTGCACACGGCGCCGGGCGGAAGGGGGTGTCGGGCGTCGAGGTCGGCGGGTGCGGCTCAGTGCCCGTAACGCTCCTGCAGGAACGCGAACACCGCGCGCAGGCCCATTGCCTCGCCGCCGCGGGGGCGGCCGGGGCGGTCGGCGTCGTTCCAGGCGTAGGTATCCAGGTGCAGCCACGGCGTGCCGTCGGGGACGAAGCGTTCGAGATAGAGCGCGGCGGTGATCGCGCCGGCGTGGCGCGAGGCGCTGGAGTTGGCGAAGTCCGCCAGGTGGGAGTCCAGCATGCGCCGGTATGGACGCCACAGCGGCAGCCGCCACAGCGGGTCGGCCACGGCGTTGCCGGCCTGCAGCACCGCGTCGGCCAGCGCGTCATCGTTGGCGAACAGGGCCGGCAGATCCGGGCCCAGCGCCACGCGGGCGGCGCCGGTGAGGGTGGCGAAGTCGATGATCAGCGCCGGTTGCTGTTCGCCGGCGTAGGCCAGCGCGTCGCACAGGATCAGCCGGCCCTCGGCGTCGGTGTTGTCCACTTCCACGGTATGGCCGGCGCGGGTGGTGATCACCTCGCCCGGGCGCATCGCGTTGCCGGCCACGGCGTTCTCCACCGCCGGCACCAGCAGGGTCAGCCGCACCGGCAGGTTGGCCTGCATCACCAGCCCGGCCAGCGCGATCGCGTGCGCGGCGCCGCCCATGTCCTTCTTCATCCAGCGCATGCCTTCGCCGCCCTTGAGGTTCAGGCCGCCGGTGTCGAAGCACACGCCCTTGCCGACGATCGCCAGCCTGGGATGGTCGGGCTTGCCCCAGCTCAGTTCGACCAGCCGCGGCGCGCGATGGCTGGCGCGGCCCACGGCGTGGATGGTGGGGAAGTTCGCCTTGAGCAGTTCGTCGCCGACCCAGTCGCGCAGCTTCGCCTTGTGTGCCTTGGCCAGGGTCTTTATCGCCTCGCCGAGTTGCTCCGGGCCCATGTCCTGCGTGGGCGTGTTGACCAGGTCGCGCACGCGCGAGGTGGCCTCCACCAGCGGGGCCAGCCGGGCCAGTTCCTCGGCCGCCACGATCAGCCGCGCCGGGGCGCGTTTGGCTGCGCGGTAGCGGGTGAACTGGTAGGCGCCCAGCGCCCAGCCCAGCGTGGCCAGCGCGGTGTCGGCGAGCACGCCTTCGGCGGCCAGTTCGTAGGTGGCTTCGGGCAGGTGGCAGGGCAGGCCGGCCAGCGCGGCCAGCGGATCGGCCGGCGCCACGCCGACCAGCACGCGCGCCAGCTTGCCGGCCGCGTCGGGCACCAGAGCGAACGTGCCGGGCGCCGCGTCGAAGCCGCTGTCGCCGAGCCAGCGCCGCTGCGTCGCATCGAGCCGGCGGCGACTGGCCGCCAGGTGCGCGGCGTCGGTGGTCTCGACGGGGATGCCATGGCGCTGGCCAGGGCGGCGTTCGATCAGGGCGGACATGGGCAAATCCTTGCGGGGAAATGGCCCATGATGGACATGCCCGCGTCGAAGAACAATCGCAACGGCGTCAGTCGCGGCGGGAAGAGGCTTCCAGCCAGTCGGCCAGCGCCGCCAGGTCGGGCAGGTCGAGATCCGGCGGCGGGCCCATGCCGGGTGGCCACGGTTCGCCCTGGCGATTGATCCACGCCGTGCGCAAGCCGGCGTCGCGCGCGCCGGCCACGTCCAGCGCGGGGTCGTCGCCCACGTGCAGCACCTGTCCCGGTTCGACGCCGAGCAGCGCGGCGGCGGCAAGGAAGATGGCGCGGTCGGGCTTGCCCACGCCATGGTCGCGGGCGCAGACGTGATGGCGGAAATGCCGCTCGATGCCGATGCGGCGCAGGTCGGCGTTGCCGTTGGTCAGGCTCGCCAGCGGCCAGCGTGCGGCGATGCGTTCCAGCGCGCTTGGGCAGTCGGGGAACAGTTCCACCTGGTTGCGCGCGGCGAAATAGATTTCCCACAACGCGTCCACCGGCGCATCGGCGATGCCGCTGGCCTCGAACACATGGCGCAGGGTCAGCTGGCGCTGGGTGGTGAAATCGTGCGCCAGGTCGATCCGCTCGGCGGCCACTTTGGCGCGCAGTTGCCGCATCGCGGTGATCGGCCACGCACGCGCCACCTCCGGATGGTGCTGCTGCAGCCAGGCGTCGACGGCCCGGTCGGCCCGTTCCAGCGCGGGCAGCACCGGCCACAGCGTGTCGTCCAGATCCAGCGTCAGCGCCAGCGGACGCTGGACCATGCCGGCGCCCGCCTCTGCGGCGCGGCTCACCCGGTTACCGCTTGCTGACGCGCAACACCTGGCCCTGTTGCAGGTGGTCGCTCTTGAGCTGGTTCCACGCGCGCAATTGCGCCACCTCGACCGAATGTGCCTTGGCGATCGAGGACAGCGTGTCGCCGCGCACCACCTTGTACGTCGAATGGGTCTGCGTGGCGTCGGCGCTGACGCTGCGGAAATTCTTGCCGTTGGCCTGGCTCACCGTGGTGGCCGAGCCGCTGGCGCGCTCGACGCCGGTCACGGCGACGTTGCTGACGCTGCCGCTGACGCGCTCCAGCCGTGCATCGTTCGCCGCGCGCTCGCGGCGCGCTTCCAGCGCGTTGCGGGCCTGCACCGTGCGCTCCGACGTGGGCGCGATGGCGGCGCGGGACGCGTAGGTGGCGCCGGGCGCCGAGATCGGCGTGCCCTGCGACCGCGCACGCGCTCCGACTTCGGCCAGGATCGTGCTGCGGCGCTCGGCATCCATCGCCGCCAGCCGCGCGCCGTCGTCGTAGGGCAGCACGCCGTGGCGACGCAGCGCAGCCTTGGCCGGCTCGGTCTTGAGGAAGTCCACGAAATCCTGCGCCTGCTCGGCCTTGGCGCTGTGCGGGTTGGTGACCAGGTACAGCGGGATGAACAGCGGGTAGCTGCCGTTGGCGATGTTCGCCGTGGTCGCCGTGCGGCCGTTGATCGGGATCGCCTTCAGCTTGGGGTTGTCACTGATGCCGGCCAGCATGGCCACGCCCAGGCCGTTCGGGTTCAGCGCGATGCCTTCTTCCAGCTTGCGCGTGTTGACGTACAGCCGCGGCGCGGCGACCGGCTGGTTGCCGCGGCCGAACAGCAGGCTGCGCAGGCTGTACTCCACGCCATCGCCGGGGCTGGCCACCGCGTAGACGTCGATCGGCGCGTTGCGGCCGCCGACTTCGCTCCAGTTGTGGATCTTGCCGTAGTAGATGTCGTGCACCTGCTTCAGCGTGAGGCTGCCGATCGGGTTGGACGCCTGGGTGATGATCACCAGGCCGCTCCAGGCCACCGGGGTGAAGGTCAGCCGGTCGTTCTGCGTGCTGCCGTCGGAGGGGCGCGCGCTGCCGGCGAGGTCGGCGGTGCCGTTGCTCACCGCGTCGAGGCCCGAGGCGGTGTTGAACGGCTGCAGCTCGATGCGGCCGTGGCCGGCCTTCGTCCATGCCTTGCCCACTTCGTTCATCACCGCGTTGGCGGTGGCGTCGTCGCCGCGCCAGACCAGGCTGCCGGACTTGGTGGCCGCGGTTGCCGCGGTGGAGAAACAGGCGCCGATCAGGGCGAGGCAGAACAGGCGAGCAAAGCGTACGGACATGATGATGCGAAACCCCGGCGTGATGAACTCATGACATGGGCGGATGAGCTGGCCGATCGGGCCGGCCCACCCGTCTGGCGACTTGACGAAGGTGCGTGATCGAAAGCGGATATGCAGCCGACGTGCGGCGCGTTCGACAAGCCGTCAGGATATTGGATCGGCCTGAACCCACAATATCAAGCGATTTCTGGCGTTTGCGTGACGATGCGTCACAGAGCGTGCGCGCGAACACGCCGTTCACGCGACCCACGTCCGGTTTTTCGCGCGGTCGCTTTGCCGCGTCGTCAGTTGATCAGTACGTAGTGGCTGCCGTCTGTATCGGCCACCACCAGCACCAACTGGCGCAGGCGCACGCCGGCCAGCCCGCGCAGCATGCGCAGGCTGGTGAGGCGCTGGTTGCCGATGCCGACCACCACGTCGCCCGCACGCAGTCCCGCCTGGGCGGCGCGGCTGCCCGGCTGCACCGTGCTGACGGCGGCGCCGTACCAACCCTGGTCGCGCTGGCTCTGGCTCAGCTCGCTGAAACGCACGCCGGCCAGGCGCGGGTCGAGCTGGCCGCCGTCGAGGCTGGCCAGCTTCTCGGCGCTCAGCGTCGCATTGACCTGGCGCGGCTGGCCGTCGCGCACGATGCCCAGTTGCAGGCTGCTGCCCAGCGGCAGCAGGCCTTCGGTGTTGCGCAGCTGCTGCACGCTCTGCAGCGGCTTGCCGTTGAGCGAGGTCAGCACGTCGCCCGGCTGCAGCCCGGCGCGCGCGGCGGCCGAACCGTCGCCGACGCCGGTCACCACCACGCCCTTGCTCTCCTTCAGCCCCAGCGCCTGGGCGATGCGCGGGGTGATCGCCTGCGCCTGCAGGCCCAGGCTGCCGCGCTCGACCTTGCCATGCGCGATCAGCTGCTTCATCACCTCGGCGGTGAGGTTGCTGGGGATCGCGAAGCCGATGCCCACGTTGCCGCCCGAGGGCGAGAAGATCATCGTGTTGATGCCGACCAGCTCGCCGCGCAGGTTCACCAGCGGGCCGCCGGAGTTGCCCGGGTTGATCGAGGCGTCGGTCTGGATGAAGTTCTGGTAGCTCGAATCGCCCAGGCCCGAGCGCCCCAGCGCCGAGACGATGCCGGCGGTCACCGTCTGGCCCAGGCCGAACGGTTCGCCCACCGCCACCACGTAGTCGCCCACGCGCAGGGTGGAGGAGTCGGCCATCGGCAGCGCGTGCAGGTCGCTGGCCCGGATCTGCACCACCGCCACGTCGGTGGCCGGGTCGGTGCCGATCAGCTTGCCCTTGAAGCTGCGCCCGTCCTGCAGCGTCACGCTGATGTCGTCGGCGCCGGCGACCACATGGTTGTTGGTCAGGATGTAGCCCCTGGCGGCGTCCACGATCACGCCCGAACCCAGACTCTGCTCCACGCGCTCGCGTGGCGTGGGCGGCAGGCCGAAGAACTGGCGCACCATCGGATCGTCGAAATACGCATCGCGCACCGGCACGTGGGTGGTGCTGGAAATGTTCACCACCGCCGGCGTCACCCGGGTCAGCATCGGCGCCAGCGACGGCATCGGCTGGCCGTCGATCGCCGCCGGCAAGGTGGCGGCGCGGCCGGCGCCCGGCAGCGTGCCGAACGCGATCACCAGCGCGGCCAGCAAGCCGGTCAACCACGACGGCACGGAGGGATGGCGAGGCGACATGAGGGGCTCCTTGGCGGGGGTGAGTTCGGCGCTGGTTCGACCGATCGGCGGCGTGCGGGTTCCCGCCGGCCGATGCCGCTCGCAGGACTTTACTTCCCGGAGCGGCAGGGTTAACTTCCTCCCTTGGTAACAACCACAACATCTTGTGTTGAAGCGCCAATGCCGAGACTAGCACTGGTGCCAACCGCGGCGTTCTTGGGGAGGAGCCACTGTTGTCGGAAAGCCAGGGGGCGGGCAGGCCGGGAGGTCGTTCCCGCCCGTGATCTTCGTCGCCGTCGCGTCGCGAGCGACACCCTTACATCCCAATAAAAATCAACGGGGGCCGCGAGGCCACACCGAGAGGTCAGCAAAACGATGAGCACAATGCGTGCGCCAGCCAACCACCCCGCCACCGGCCGTGATGCTGCCGTGGACATCCCGCTGCAACCCGCCTCGTGGGACATCTGGGACAAGAAGTATCGCCTGAAGACCAAGACCGGCGAGCCGGTCGACGGCAGCATCGACGAGACCTACCAGCGCGTGGCGCGCGCGCTGTCCGACGTGGAGTCCACCGACGAGCTGCGCGGCCACTGGTACGAGCGTTTCCTGTGGGCGCTGCGCCGCGGGGCCATCCCCGCCGGCCGCATCACCTCCAACGCCGGCGCGCTGGCGCACAAGCCGGCCACCAGCACGATCAACTGCACCGTTTCGGGCACCATCCACGATTCGATGGACGACATCCTGGAGAAGGTGCACGAGGCCGGCCTCACCCTGAAGGCCGGTTGCGGCATCGGCTACGAGTTCAGCACCCTGCGTCCGCGCAACGCCTATGTCTCCGGCGCCGGCGCGTACACCAGCGGCCCGCTGTCGTTCATGGACATCTACGACAAGATGTGTTTCACCGTCTCCAGCGCCGGCGGCCGCCGCGGCGCGCAGATGGGCACCTTCGACATCAGCCATCCGGACGCCAAGGAGTTCATCCGCGCCAAGCGCGAGGACGGCCGCCTGCGCCAGTTCAACCTTAGCCTGCTGATCACCGACGGCTTCATGGACGCGGTGGAAAACGACCTGGACTGGCCGCTGGTGTTCCCAGTGCACGTCAAGGAGAAGGACGAGATCGACGTCAATGACCCGAGCAAGGTCGTCTGGCGCGAATGGCCGACCCACGAGAACTACGTCGACCGCGAAGACGGCCTGGTCGCCTGCAAGATCTACAGCCACATCCGCGCGCGGCATCTGTGGGACATGATCATGGTCTCGACGTACGACTACGCCGAGCCCGGGTTCATCCTGATCGACAAGGTCAACGAGATGAACAACAACTGGTGGTGCGAGCACATCCGCGCGACCAACCCCTGCGTCACGGCCGACACTTGGGTGCAGACCGCCGAAGGCCCGCGCCAGGTCAGTGACCTGCTCGGTCGAGGCTTCATGGCCCGCGTGGACGGCAACGATCACGCCACTGGCGCCGAGGGTTTCTTCCGCACCGCGACCAAGCCGGTGCTGGCGCTGCAGACCGAGGAAGGCCACCGCCTGCGCCTGACCGAGGACCACCGCGTGCGCCGCGTGTCGCGCCTGACCCGCTGGAGCGTGGACACCGAGTGGTGCGCCGCCGGCGCGCTGCAGCCTGGCGACCGCGTGCTGCTCAACGATCACCGCGCCAACGCGCAGTGGCCCGGTGCGCTGACCGGGGAGCAGGGCTACCTGCTCGGCCTGCTGGTCGGTGACGGCACGCTCAAGCACGAGGCCGCGGTGTTGTCGGTGTGGCCGCAGGCCGCCGTGATGAACGGCCCGGTGGATGGCGGTACCCGTGCGCTGATGGCCGAAGCCCTGCGCTGCGCCCGGACGCTGCCGCACCGTGCCGATTTCACCGGCTGGTCGGAAGTGGCCGGCCGCGGCGAGTTCCGCATGAAGTCCGCCGCGCTGCGTGACCTTGCGTTCGAGTTCGGCATGAATCCTGGCGACAAGGCGATCACGCCGGCGCTGGAGCAGGCGTCGAGCGAGGCCTATCGCGGCTTCCTGCGCGGCTTCTTCGACGCCGACGGTTCGGTGCAGGGCAGCCAGGCCAAGGGCGTGTCCGTGCGCCTGGCGCAGTCGGACCTGCCGCGGTTGGAAGCGGTACAGCGCATGCTGCTGCGCCTGGGCATGCCGTCACGGATCTATCGCGACCGCCGTGTCGCAGGTGAAAGCCTGTTGCCCGATGGTCATGGCGGCAGGCATGCCTATGCCACCCGGGCCCAGCACGAGCTGGTGATTGCCGGCGAGTCGCTGCCGCGTTTCGCCGAATTGATCGGCTTTGCCGACAGCGACAAGGCCGCGCGTCTGAAGGCCGCCTTGTCGGGCTACAAGCGTCACCTCAACCGCGAGCGCTTTGTCGCCACCGTGCAATCGCTGCAGGCCGATGGCGTCGAGGACGTCTACGACGTGCAGGTACCCGGCATCAACACCTTCGACGGCAACGGCCTGCACGCGCACAACTGCGGCGAACAGCCGTTGCCGCCCTACGGCTCGTGCCTGCTCGGCTCGGTCAACCTGACCAAGTTCGTGCGCGACCCGTTCGGGCCCAAGGCGCGGTTCGACTGGGAGGAATACCGCGAGGTGGTCAAGGTGTTCACCCGCATGCTCGACAACGTGGTCGAGATCAACGGCCTGCCGCTGGAGCAGCAGCGCAACGAGATCATGGGCAAGCGCCGCCACGGCATGGGCTTCCTCGGCCTGGGCTCCACCGTGACCATGCTCAAGCAGAGCTACGGCAGCGCCGAGGCGGTGGCGTTCACCGAGGACGTCTCGCGCGAAATGGCGCTGGCCGGCTGGGAAGTGGCGCTGGAGCTGGCGAAAGAGAAGGGCGCCGCGCCGGTGCTGCTGCGCGACTACACCGTCACCGGCGACATGCTGCGCAAGCGCCCGGAAATGGCGGCCGACGGCTACAAGATCGGCGACACCATCCCCGGCCGCGTGCTGCACGCGAAATACAGCCGCTACATGCAGCGCATCGCCACGGTGGCGCCGGAGCTGGTCGAGCAACTGGCCGAGACCGGCGCGCGTTTCACCCACCACACCTCGATCGCCCCCACCGGCACCATCTCGCTCAGCCTGGCCAACAACGCCAGCAACGGCATCGAGCCGAGCTTCGCGCACAGCTACTCGCGCAACGTGATCCGCGAAGGCAAGAAATCCAAGGAGAAGGTCGAGGTGCTCAGCTTCGAGCTGCTCGCCTACCGCGCGCTGATCAACGCCGAGGCCAGGCCGTTCACCGACGACGCCGCGCACAAGCTGCCCGACTACTTCGTCTCCGCCGACGACATCGGCCCGAAGCAGCACGTGGACATCCAGGCCGCCTCGCAGAAATGGATCGATTCGTCGATCTCCAAGACCGCCAACGTGCCCACCGATTACCCGTACGAAGACTTCAAGGACATCTACTTCTACGCCTACAAGCAGGGGCTCAAGGGATGCACCACGTTCCGCTTCAACCCCGCCGCTTTCCAGGGTGTGCTGGTCAAGGAATCGGACCTTGAAAACACCCTCTACCGCTTCGAGCTGGAGGACGGTAGTGTTGTCGAACTGAAAGGCAATGAGCAGGTGGAATACGACGGCGAGATGCATTCGGCCGCCAACCTCTTCGATGCCTTGAAGGAGGGTTACTACGGCAAGTTCTGAACTGCGCGCAGTTTCCCGAGGGCCACGGCACGTACTGACATTCATCGGAGGGGAACACCAGTTATGTCCATCGACAACGAGCTTGAGTCAAACACCAACCCAGCGGCCGCCGAGGCACCCGCCGTCGTGCTGCCCGTGCTGCCCGAGGTAGCGCCGGCCGCACCCGCCGCGGCCCCGGCGAAGAAGGCCCCGGCACGCCGCAAGGCCGCAGTGAAGAAGGCCGCACCGAAGAAGGCGGCGCCGAAGAAAAAGGCGGCCGCGAAGAAGGCGGCTCCGAAGAAGAAGGCCGCGACCAAGAAGGCTGCGCCTAAGAAGAAGGCCGCCGCGAAGAAAGCGGCTCCCAAGAAAAAGGCTGCAGCCAGGAAGGCCGCGCCGAAGAAGGCTGCCGCCAAGAAAGCGGCAAGGAAATCGGTGAAGAAGGCGGCCCCGAAGAAGGCTGTGCGCAAGAGCGCGAAGAAAGTGGCGAAGAAGGCGGTCAAGAAAGCCGCCGTCAAGCGCGCCAAGCCCGCCCGCAAGGCGGCAGGCAAGAAGTCGGTCGCCCGCAAGGCGGCCCCGAAGAAGGCGGCGGCAAAGAAGTCCGCCAGCAAGAAGGCCGCCCCCAGGGCGGCCAAGAGGTCCACTGCCAGCAAGAAGAAGTAAGCCGTACCTCCTCCGGCCCGGCGTCATGCGCCGGGCCGGATGGTTTTTCATGTCACACGTCGCCGCCATTGCGGCGCGCCCAGCAAAGAAGCGAATCCCATGGCAATCAAGATCGACAAGAAGATCACCGGCTACAACGTGGTCAAGCCCGAGGACAAGGTTGCCGATGCGGCCGGCAGCGCAAAGCAGGCCACCCCTGCCGCGCCCAAGCAGGCCGAAGTGATCCAGATGCACGAGAGTGTCGAGCGGCCGGAAACCCTGGTCGGCTCCACCTTCAAGGTCAAGTCGCCGCTGTTCGAGCACGCCCTGTACGTCACCATCAACGACATCGTGCTCAACGCCGGCACCAAGTACGAGCAGCGCCGCCCCTTCGAGATCTTCATCAACTCGAAGAACATGGATCACTTCCAGTGGATCGTGGCGCTCACCCGCATCCTCTCCGCCGTGTTCCGCAAGGGCGGCGACGTGACGTTCATCGTCGAAGAGCTGAAAGCCGTGTTCGACCCCCGCGGCGGCTACTTCAAGGCCGGCGGCGTCTACATGCCCAGCATCGTCGCCGAGATCGGCTCGGTGGTGGAGCAGCACATGAAGAACATCGGGCTGATCCACGACCCGGAGATGGACGAGGCCACCCGCAAGCTGATCGCCGAGAAGCGCGCCGCCTACGAGGCGCTGGACTCAAAAAAAAACGCTGACGCCGGCGTGAGCGCCGGCTCGACCAGCACCGAAACCCTGACCTTTCCGCCCGGCTCGATGATGTGCGACAAGTGCAATACCAAGGCGCTGGTACTGATGGACAACTGCCAGACTTGTTTGAATTGCGGGTATTCGAAGTGCGGGTGATTGTTCGAATTTATGCGTGAGGGCGCCAATTCGTGTTTAGCGAAAGTATCCCGGCTTGGGTGCAGGCAGTAGGCAGCATCGTCGGTATAGCGATCGCGATTGCTGTACCGGCTTGGCAGCGTCGTTCTGAGGCGCGATTTCAGCAGTTAAGAGAAGATCGAGAAGCGCGCGCTCTGGTGCTCGCCATATTCGCCCAAATGCTGAACTTCAGGAACACCGTTAGGGACTGTCTCAGATCGGTAGTCGATGATCACGTCGACTTAGCAAGTGTAATTAGAAAACTAAAGTTTCCGCCATCGTTGCAGGAAAGGCTACACGAGCTTCACCGTTTTGGCCAAGTCTCAAACTCCCTTCAGTCCGTGGCTTATTGGTATGGACGAATTGACGCCACTCGGTTACGGATTGAGTCCGCGTCAGCGGCCTCTACGCGTCGGTTGCGTGATGACATTTTCTTGCGAGCTGGGAGAGAAGATCTCAGGCGCTTGAATGAGGCTTGTGCAGAATCACAACTCGCGCTCGAAGCGATGTTGAAGGACTTTTTCGTTAAGGGCATCAATAGCACGCAGCAGCATTGGGACGTCGAGAGACAACATCGCTCGATCCGAGAAGTCAAAAGTTGAAAAGTAACAAGCAAAGCCAAAGTAAACTTTTCTAGGCGATTAATTGAAAAGTCGACTCTGACACCTGTTGATTAAAGGGAACGTGGCTAATTAAATTCGTTCACCGCCTGGCGAAGCGAGCTACCTGCTGGGGCTAATTAGTCACGCCCCCTTTGTGCGCCCTTTGTGCGATGAGAGGTAGAGCCATGAAACTCACAACCATGATGCTTGCCGTAGTGCTGGCCCTGACCGGTTGTACTTTGCCGATAAACGCAAGGAATATAGGCGGGAGTGCGGTCTCAGATGTGCCTCTGCCGAACGGTGAGCAGGGGATCAATATTATCTGCTTCCGCTCGATCGCTGCATGTTATCAGACGGCCAGTAAGGTGTGCCGTGGAGGGTCGTGGCGCATCATTGACAACAGCCGTGCGGGAGCAACGGACCCGCAGATAATCGTTGCGTGCGACAAACAACAGAAGGCGGAAGGCGATTAAAGGGGATTAAAGGGGGGGGTTAAAGGGGACGTGGCTAATTAAATCGGAAATGCGTCGGGAGCAACTTTCCGTAGAGAGACGAAGCCAGGGCGGCGTGATGCGTCCCGCGAGGTGACTGTGGTGACGCTGCTTGGCGAGTAATGTCGCCTGTCTCTGCAGCCTTGATTCCGGCCAACTGCGCCACGGCGGGCGTCGTGCCGCTCGTCTCCACTGGTGGTTCCTGTCCTGGGGCAAGTCGATGTCCGTGCTCCTCATCCGCAGCTTCGGCGGCCCGCGCAGCTTCGTTCCGCAGAATTTCCCGCAAGGCGTGCTGCCGCGAACTTCGGCAGAATTAAAGGGGACGTGGCTAATTAAATTCGTTTGTCGTCTGACGAAGCGAGACACCTGACGGCGGCGGTTAGCGACACTCCCTCTTTCAAGGAATTAAAGGGAAATTAAAGGGGACGTGGCTAATTAAATCGGAAATGCGTCGGGAGCAACTTTCCGTAGAGAGACGAAGCCAGGGCGGCGTGATGCGCCCCGCGAGGTGACTGCGACGCTGCTTGGCGAGTAATGTCGCCTGTCTCTGCAGCCTTGATTCCGGCCAACTGCGCCACGGCGGGCGTCGTGCCGCTCGTCTCCACCGGTGGTTCCTGTCCTGGGGCAAGTCGATGTCCGTGCTCCTCATCCGCAGCTTTGGCGACCCGCGCAGCTTCGTTCCGCAGAATTTCCCGCAAGGCGTGCTGCCGCGAACTTCGGCGGAGAGTTACGTGCCCTGGGCGCTCACGGCCGACCGGCGGGTGGTGTATGCCCCCGGTTTTCCTCGCCGCCGTGTCGCGCGGGAGTCGCCGGTCAGTCCAGCAGCGTCAGCAGTGCTTCGTAGCGGATGTCGGCGGGTTCGCGCACGTTGGCTTCCATCCGGCGCAGCCATTCCAGCGTGCGGCGAGTCTGTTCGCGCTCCGCCTTCTGCGACAGGTCGAAGGTGACCGAATCGGCCACGTGGTGCAGCATCATCACGAAATCGCACGGCGCGCGGCAGGACTGCACCAGGCCGACGATCTGGAAGCCGATGTCCTGGACCTGCGACTTGATCGCGGTGCTGTCGCTGGTCCCGCCCAGCAGTTCCTGCGCCGCCTCGTCCAGGTAGACGTCCATGATCGCGTCGTTGGGGAAGGGCTCCCGCATGGCCTTCGCGACCTTGGCGGTGAGCGCGGGGTCGTCGGTCAATCGGCGGGTCAGGTTTCGCACGCGGGCGCGAACGTGTTCGATGGCCTTGTTCATGTCGGCGCGATCGGCGACGAGGTTGATCACGGCACCGTTGATCTCCTTCGCCACCCGCTCGGCGATCGCGTGGGCGTCGGTGCCGACGATGCGCTGCACCCGGCCCTTCAGCGGGTCGCGCAGCGCCTTCTCGATCGCCGGCCCGCTGCGGCCGTGCAGCTGGAACATGGCCGTCATGACGGAGGCCAGGATCGGCCGCAGTTGCTCGCCCCAGTGCAGCATGTGGCGGCGGTCCTCCACCGGCCCCTTGCTTGCCTTCGAGTTGACCGGGATCTTGGCGGCCTTGGTGCCCCAGGGCGGGCGACCGACGAAGGTGACCTCGCCGTCCTCGCCGACGGACATGCCGAACTCGCCGCCGTCTGTGTCTTCGTCATCGCCATCGGACATCGACTGTTCCCCGTTGTGCCTGCCACGCAATATAGCGGGGCAGCCCGGTGGGGTGCGCGCGGGGGTCGGGCGTTGCCGGCAGATGCGTGGGGAACCGGGGTCGGTAGCCGCTGCCCTCACGACTTCTTCTTGCCGCCACCATCGCGCTTGTTCACGGTGGCCCAGGCGATGCGCTCGGCCGTCTTCTCCGACTTGCCCTTTTTCTTTTCGCTTTCCTCGATGTGGGATGCTTCGCGCTTCTGCTTGGCGGTGTACGAGGATTTGTCGCCCTTGGACATGGGGGTGCTCCAGAGCCAGATGGACGTCCTGCGCCAGGTCCGGGCGGGTGAATGCCCGGTCGTCGATGGATCATCGCCGCGTCATGGCGTCGAGGGGCCGCCACCCGCGTGATCGTGGCGGCGGCAACTTTCCACCGCGCACTTCGCAGGAGGGCCGCCAGGCAGTCGTTCCGGCGCCGCAGGGCGCTGTGCTAGGCTCGAACGATGGGAGCAAGACTGCATCGGACAGCGATCGGCCGCACGCGTGAAGTGCGGGGGCCCGACGCGCTGGAACTCATTGCCGCTGGCGCGATCGTGGCAGCCGTGGTGGCGGTCGCCACGGGTTTCGGCAGCCGCGTGATGCTCATGGCGCAGACCCTGGACGCGGTCTCGCTGGCGTGGGCCCCGCAAGTCAACGCCCGGGTCTATCGCGCCGAACATGGTCGATGGCCCTCGGCGGGCGACCCGAACATCCTCGGCGACGCGCGCGCGGGGTCGCACGTCGAGAACCTCTCACTGGCGGAGGGTGGCGTCATCACGGCGCAGGTAGTGCTGGGCCAGTCGCTGCCGGCCGGCAACCGCAGCGGCGCGGTGGCGACAGGCGGTGTGCGGGGGCGGCTGTCGTTCCGCCCCGAGCTGATGGGGTCGGCCGAGGAGCCGACGGTTTCCTTCCTGTGCGGTTACGCCACGCCAGTGTCCGGAACGGTCGAGGCCACGGCCGCGAACCGGACCACCCTCCCCGTGGACTACCTCCCGCCCTCTTGCCGGTGATTGCGAATGGATGCCTCGAAGCTGGATGACTCCCGCGATTTCGTGACGCGCCAGTACGCGCATCTGCTCGCCAGCGGCCTGGACGAGCCGGCGGCGCATGCGCGGTTGCGCGAGGTGCTGGGCGCGGATGCCGTGGCGCTGCTCGGTGGCGGCGATGCGGCGGGCGGCCCGGCCCGCTTCGCCGATGCCGGCATGGGCCCGCGCCTGGCTGCGGCAGCGAAGGAACTTGGCGGCAGCGCGGCCGGCGTGCAAGCCGCGTTCATCCACTCGCTGGCCGAGGCGCGGCTGTTCGCGCTGGACTGGTGGCGGCCGGTGCGCACCTTTCTTTCGTACGTGCTGTTCCTGCTGGGCCTGGCGCTGGTGATCGCGCTCATCTACGCGACCTACGTGCTGCCGGCCTTCAGTCACCTCGACCGCACGCTGGGCGTGCACGGCGCCGCCGACTGGATCGCCGCGAACGGCGCCATCCGCCTGTTCGCGCCGCTGCTGGTGATGGCCATCATGCTGGTGCTGCTGGCGACGCGATGGCTGCGCATGCGTCGTCGCATGGCGCAGCTGCAACCGCTGGGGCGCGCCCGTGCCGGCTGGCTGGATGGCAAGGGCGCGGCCGCCTACCAGGTGCTGCGCTGCCTGGAGTTTGCCGCTGCGCTCAAGGCGGCAGGGGTGACGGATGCGGCGGTGCTGGAGCCGGCCCTGCGGGTGGCCGGCTGGCCAGCGGGGACGCCGCTCGCCGGCGAACTGGGCGAAAAGCTCGCGCAGGCCGAGCGCCTGGGCACGTTCGGCGTGGAACTGGAATGGCAGCGCCGCCTGCACTGGACCACCGCCCAGGCCCAACTCGAATCGTCGCGCGACCGCCTGATCCTGGCCTCGCGCGTGCTGTTCTACATCCTGATCGGCGTCATGGTCACGGTGCTTTACATCCCGATTTTTTCGGTCGCCAGCATGGTGGGAGTGCATTGAGGATGACACGCAAACGCGGATTCACGCTTATCGAACTGATGATCGTCGTGGCCATCATCGGCATCCTCGCGGCGATCGCGATCCCGGCGTACCAGAGCTACGTCATTCGCGCGCAGACCACCGAGGCGTTCTCGCTGGGCTCGTTCGTGCAGCCGAAGATCGTCGACTACTACCGCCAGTTCGGTCACTTCCCTGCGGACAACCACGCCAGCGGCGTGCCGTCGGCGGGGTCGATCATCGGCCATTACGTGGGCGCGGTGACCGTCGACGACGGCGTGATCAACATCCGTTTCCGCGACAGGAACATCAACAGCGCCCTGCAAGGCCAGGTGCTGAGCCTGCGGCCGCTGGTGGTGAAGGGCAGCCCGCACAGCCCGATTGCCTGGGCCTGCGGCGAATCGCCGGCACCGGAGGGCATGTCGGCCATCGGCACCAACCGCACCACGCTCAAGGCCGCCTACCTGCCGTCGAGCTGCCGCGCGCCATAGGCGCCCCGGCTTCGGCGCATCACGCCGCCGTTGTATCCACCGCGGCACCTCGGCAGCCCGCGCTCGCCATCACGATTCGACGAAACGCTGCAGCCGCGCCAGCGCCGCGCCCCACTGCGCGCTGATCGCGTCCAGCGCCTGGCGCGCCTCGTCCAGCCGCGCCGGCGTGAACTCCCACAGCCGCTCCCGGCCCTGGCGCAAGTCCTGCACCAGGCCGGCATCGGCAAGCACCTGCAAATGCTTGGTGACTGCCTGGCGGGTGATGGTGGTACCCGCGGTGAGCTGCGCAATCGACAGCGCGCCGCCGGCACACAGCGCGACGACCAGCCGCAGCCGGGTGGCATCGCCCAGCGCCGCGAACACCGGCGCGCTGGCGGACAACGCGGCGGCCTTGTGTCGGGAGCGTTCAGTGCGCGGCGACATATTTCTCGATATTGCCCATCTGCATGGCCCAGCCACCGGCGTTGGCGCGCAGTGCGGCGTCGCGGCGCGCGGCCGGCAACCGGTCGAAGCCGGACTCGGTGAGCCGCAGCATGATGCCCTCGGCCACCGCTTCGAGTTCGAAGGTGACCAGGGTGGTCGGCTCCTTGTCGTAGTCCATCTCCGCCTCGATCGCGTAGGGGTGCCAGCGCCAGGCGAACACGCGCATCGGTTCGATGCGCTCGACGTACAGCGTGAACGGCGTGCCGGCATGCGGCGCCTGCAACTTTGCGACGTCGGCGTCGACCTGGGTGGGCTGGATCGTGCCGGTGATCGGCTGCCCGGCGACGAAGGGGCCGTCCAGCGCCATGCCGAACCAGGCGCCGAATGCGCGGGCGTCGGTCAATGCGTGCCACACCCGTTCGAGCGGTGCACGGAGCAGGATGTGTTGTTCGATGCGATCGGTCGACGAACTCATGGGTCATCCTCAATGGCAACCTTGAGGTTGCATGATGCACGCGCCGCGCCTGATATGCAATCTTTCAGTTGCTCGATTGCTGCCGCCGGTTTCCGGTCGCCAGCACCTGTCGGGGAAGGCCTGCGATACTTCGCCGGCGTGGCGCGCAAGGGGGAAACGGCATGTCGTGGGGATGGACCTTGCTGGGAGTGTTCGGCCAGCTGCTGCTGGCGTATCTGCTGTTCATGCTGGTGGCATTTTCCGGCGGCGGCATGGCCAGCGGGCGTTCGCTGCGCCCGCGCCAGTTGCGGGTGCTGAACCTGTCGATCTTCGTGCTGCCCGGTGCCTGCCTGTGCAGCGCGCTCATCGTGCTGGGCCTGCAAGTGTGCGGTGGCGGCGCCGGTGCATACGCCTGGCATGCGCTGCCGCTGGTGGCCACCGTGCTGTATCTGGGCTATCTGCGCTGGCTGGTCCGGCACGGCTGAAGCGTCACGCACACCCTGTTACCGTGCGCGGGCATGTTCACCGGAGACAGGCCATGGAACCCGAATTCTGGCATCGGCGCTGGCGCGAGGGTCGCACCGGCTTTCATCAGGATCGACCCACGCCGTTGCTGCTCGCGCACTGGTCGGCGCTGGCACTGGCGCCGGACACCCGCGTGCTGGTGCCGCTGGCCGGCAAGTCGCTGGACATGGTCTGGCTGGCCGCGCAGGGGCATCGCGTGCTGGGCGTGGAGCTGTCGCCGCTGGCAGTGGAGCAGTTCTTCGCCGAACACGAACTGACGCCGCAGGTGTCCGCCTCGGCCTGTGGCCGTCGCCACGTGGCCGGCAACATCGAGCTGATCTGCGGCGACGTGTTCGGGCTCGATGCCGACCTCCTCGCCGATTGCTCGGCGGTGTACGACCGCGCCGCGCTGATCGCGCTGCCGCCGGAGCTGCGCCGTCGCTACGTGGACGAAGTGCATGCGCAGCTGCCTGCCGGCTGCCGCGGCCTGCTGATCACGCTCGACTATCCGCCGCACGAAAAGCAGGGCCCGCCGTTTGCCGTGTCCGAGGCCGAGGTGCGCGAGCGTTACGGCCGCGACTGGGTGGTGGAGTTGCTGGAGCGCCGCGACATCCTGGCCGAGCAGCCGGGCTTCGCCGCCGAAGGGGTGAGCGCACTGGAGACCGCCGCGTACCGGCTGCTGCGCAAGGCCTGATTCACCGCGCCGTTCGGTGCGTGCGAAAAGGTCTAGACTGGCCGCGTCAAACGTTCCCGCCTTGTGCGTGGAGGGTTCCGGCATGGTGGCCTGGATGCATGCGGCGATTCTGGCGTGGTCGGTGGTCACCGCGCCCGCCCCGGCCATGCCGCCGCCGGAGCCGATGCCTCCTCCCGAACAGGTCATGGCGATTCCGCCGGCCTTGCGCGCGCAACTGCAGCAGCAGGTCATCGGCGGCGGCGGGTCGGAGCGGCAGCGGCTGCAGCGCCTGGTGGCGTTCCTGTTCGATCCTTCCGGCCTGGGCATGACCTACGCCGCCGACGCCACCTTGACGGTGGCGCAGGCGTACCGGCTGCGCCAGGCCAACTGCCTCACCTTCACCCTGCTCACCGTGGCGCTGGCGCGCGAGGCCGGGCTGGAGGCCCGCGCGCAGGAGATCGACGACGTCGTGGCTTGGCGCGTGCAGGACAACGTGGTCTACCGCTTCAACCACGTCAATGCGCAAGTCGCCATCGGCCGCATGCGCTACACCGTCGACGTGGCCCGCGACGAGGTGCTGGCGCGGCACCAGCCCGAGCCGATTCCCGACCAGCGCCTGCTGGCGCTCTACTACAACAACCGCGCCGCCGAATTGCTGGCCGACGACGACCCGAAGGTCGCCGCCCCCTACATGGCGATGACGCTGCAGCTGGCGCCGCGCTATGCCAGCGGTCGGGCCAATGCCGGCGTGTTGCGGCTGCGCCTGGGGGACCTGCGCGGCGCCGAGCGCAACTATCTGCAGGCGCTGGCGCTGGACCCGACGCATGCAGGCGCGCTGTTCAACCTGGTCACGCTGTATCGCAGCCAGGGCGACGAGGCGCGCCGCGCCCGCTTCCAGCAGCGACTGGAAAAGGTGCAGCAGAAGGACCCGTACTTCCAGTTCCTGCTGGCCATGGACGACGAAAAACGGGGCGACTACGCCGGCGCGGTGCAGCACTACCGGCGCGCCATCCGGCTGTACCACGGCGACCCGCGTTTCTACCTCGGGCTGGCCCGGGTCTATCGGCAACTGGGCGAGGAGCGCCACGCGCGGCGGGCCCTGCAACGTGCCGACGTGCTCGGCCGCAACGCCGACGCGGACCACCGCGCGCGGGTGCCGCTGCGCAATTGAGGTCGGCGGGGATGATTTCCGGGCACTTTCAATTTTCACCTTTTTAGGTGAAAATGCCGAAACCATGAGCCTGCACCTGACCAGCCGCCAGTCCAACATCCTCGAGTTCATCCGCGCCCGCGTGGCACGGGATGGGCAGGCGCCCACGCTGGAGGAGATCGGCCAGGCGATGGGCCTGCCCCACGTCAGCGCGGTGCTCAAGCACGTGCGTTCGCTGGAGGCCAAGGGGCGGCTGGCGATCGAGCCGCACCGCTCGCGCGGCATCCGCCTTGTGGATGCGCCCGACGCGCTGGATGCCGATACCCTGGAGCTGCCGCTGGTCGGCCGCATCGCCGCCGGCGAGCCGCTGTTTTCCGAGTCGCGGATCGAGCGCAGCCTGCGGGTGTCGCGCTGGCTGTTCCGGCTCACGCCGGATTACCTGGTGCGGGTGGTCGGCGACTCGATGCGCGACGAGGGCATCCTCGACCAGGACCTGGTCGGCGTGCATGCCACGCCGGTGGCGCGGCACGGCCAGGTGGTGGCGGCGCGCGTCGGCGGCGACCGCTTCACGATCAAGCGGCTGTACTGGCAGGGCGAGGTGATCCGGCTGCTGCCGAACAGCCCCGGCTATCAGCCGATCGACCCCGACCCCACCGAGGATTTCGCCATCGAAGGCCTGTTCGCCGGCCTGCTGAGGGGCGGCTGATGGCGGCCGTGGTGCCACTGTCGAACCTGCTCGATGCGCGCCGGGTCTGGCGCGGCCGGGCCGAGCCGCCGCCGGCCGGCGAGCAGCCGACCGGCTGGGCCGCGCTGGATGCGGTGCTGCCCAGCGGCGGCTGGCCGGCGGCGGCGCTGTCGGAAATCCTGCTGCCGCTGGATGGCGTGGGCGAACTGCAACTGGTGCTGCCCACGCTGGCGCGCCTCAGCCAGGGTGCGCGGCCGGTGGTGCTGGTGGCGCCGCCGTATCTGCCCTGCGTGGCCGGTTGGCGCCAGCACGGCGTGGACATGCGTCGGGTCGAGATCGTCAACGCGACCGAGGCCGACGTGCTGTGGGCGACGGAGCAATGCCTGCGCTCGGGCAGCTGCGCGGCGGTGCTGGCGTGGCCGCGGCAGGCGGACGATCGCGCGCTGCGGCGCCTGCAGGTGGCGGCCGACGGCGGCCGCGCGCTGGCCTTCGCGTTCCGTGATCGCCGGCATCTCTCCAATGCCTCGCCGGCGGCGTTGCGGCTGGAGCTGGAGGCACGGCCGCAGGCGCGGGTATGGGTGCGCAAATGCCGGGGCGGCGCGGTGCCGGCGCAACCGCTGCCGCTGCCCACCGCGGCGCTGCATTGATGGTGGCCGCGCATGTTGTGGGCTTGCATCTTGTTGCCGCAGCTGGCACTGGACGGTGTCCTCCGCCGCCGCCCGGACGCGGGCCCGCTGGTGCTGGTGGCCGGCACCGGACATGCGCGCAGCATCGTGGCGGCGAACGCGGCCGCGCGCGACGCCGGCCTGCGCGTGGGTCAGCGGCTGAGCGCGGCGCAGGCGCTGCTGGCGCAATTCGAGGCGCTGCCGTACCAGCCTGAGCGGGTCGACCACTGGCATCGGTTCCTGGCCGCGGTGGCCTATCGCTACAGCGCCGAGGTGAGCCTGTTGCCGCACGCGATCGTGCTGGAGGTCAGCCGCAGCCTGAACCTGTTCGGCTCGTGGCCGCGGCTGGAAAGCCTGCTGCGTGCCGATCTCGATGCGCTGGGTTTCCGCCACCGGATCAGCGCCGCGCCCACGCCGCATGCGGCCCACGTGCTGACCGGTGTCGCCGACGGCCAAGTGGTGCTCACCGACGAGCAACTGCGCCACGCGCTGCAGCGCATCCCGCTGTCGCAGAGTCGCCTGCCTGCGGCGGCGGCCGACGCCTTGCCGGGCATGGGCATCCGCACGCTGGGCCAGTTGCTGGCGCTGCCGCGCGACGGCCTGCGCCGGCGCTTCGGTGCGGAGTTGCTGCTGGCGCTGGATCGGCTGACCGGCGCGGCCCCGGCCGGCCTGGAAGCGTATCGGCCACCCGACCGCTTCGACCTGCGCATCGAACTCACGCATGAAGTCGAAGCCATCGGCGCGCTGGTGTTTCCGCTGCGTCGGATGACGGCCGACCTGTCCGCCTACCTGGCCGGTCGCGACGGCGGCGTGCAGCGTTTCACGTTGCAGCTGGAACATCGCGAGGGACACACCGAGGTGAAGGTGGGCCTGCTCGCACCCGAGCGCGAGGCCGGCATGCTGTTCGAACTGGCACGCGGACGACTGGAGCAGGTGCAATTGCCGCAGCCGGTGCTGGCCATGCGCCTGATCGCGCGCGACCTGCCTGCGTTCGTGCCGGCCGGCCGCGACCTGTTCGACGAACGCCCCGCCAATGCGTTGCCGATCGAACAGTTGCGCGAACGCCTGCGCGCGCGGCTGGGCGATCGCGCCGTGCATCGGCTGGGCAGCACCACCGATCCGCGGCCCGAGCTGGCGCAGAAAGTGACGGCCCACGATGCCGGCTGGCAGGAACCCTCGCCGCGACCGACCTGGCTGTTCGAGCGGCCGATTCCCCTGCGCGGCCCCGCGCCACAGATCCTGGCCGGCCCCGAGCGGCTGGAAACCGGCTGGTGGGATGGCGGCGAGGTGTGCCGTGACTACTACGTGGTGGAAACCGCGCAAGGCCAACGCGGCTGGGCGTTCTGCACGCCGGGCGAGCGCGATGGCTGGATGCTGCACGGCTGGTTCGCATGAACGCGTATGCCGAGCTGCATTGCCTGTCGAACTTCTCGTTCGGCCGTGGCGCATCCAGCGCGCGTGAATTGTTCGAACGCGCGAAGGCTTGCGGCTACGAGGCGCTGGCGATCACCGACGAGTGTTCGCTGGCCGGCATCGTGCGCGCGCTGGAGGCTTCGCGCGCCACCGGCATGAAGCTGATCGTCGGCGCCGAATTCCAGCTCGACGACGGCCCCAAACTGGTGCTGCTGTGCGAGAACAAGGCCGGCTATACCGCACTGTGCAAACTGATCACCCTTGGCCGCCGCGCCGCGGCCAAGGGTACATACCGGTTGCAGCGCGCCGATCTCGCCGATGGCGTGCCGGGCACCTTTGCGCTGTGGCTGCCCGGGCGCGAGCCCGATGTCGCGCACGGTCGCTGGATGCGCGACACCTTCGCCGAGCGGGCGTGGCTGGCGGTGGAACTGCATCACGGGCCGGACGACGCGCAACGCCTGCGCGAGCTGCAGCGGCTCGGGCACAGCCTCGACCTGCCGCTGGTTGCCGCCGGCGACGTGCACATGCACGTGCGTCGCCGGCTGGCGTTGCAGAACACGCTGACCGCGATCCGCCATCGCGTGCCGCTGGCCGAAGCCGGCGCGCTGATCTTCCGCAACGGCGAGCGCCACCTGCGCCGGCGCGAGGCACTGGGTGCGATCTACCCTGCCGCGCTGATGCTCGAAAGCACCGCCATCGCCGCGCGCTGCACGTTCAGCCTCGACGAACTGGAATACCGCTACCCCGCCGAACTGGTGCCGGCCGGCCACAGCGCCAGCAGCTGGCTGCGCCATCTCACCGAACAAGGCATGCGCTGGCGCTGGCCGGATGGCGTGCCGGAGAAAGTCCGCGCACAGATCGAGCACGAGCTGGGCCTGATCGAATATCTGAAGTACGAGTCCTATTTCCTCACCGTGCACGACATCGTGCACTTCGCCCGCAGCAAGGGGATTCTCTGCCAGGGCCGCGGCTCGGCGGCCAACTCCGCCGTGTGTTTCGCGCTCGGCGTCACCGAGGTCGACCCGGCGCGGATGAACCTGCTGGTGGAGCGTTTCATCAGCAAGGAGCGCAACGAGCCGCCCGACATCGACGTGGATTTCGAGCACGAGCGGCGCGAGGAAGTGATCCAGTACATCTATGCCAAGTACGGTCGCGAGCGTGCCGCGCTGGCGGCCACGGTGATCTGCTATCGCGGCAGGAGCGCCGTGCGCGACGTGGCCAAGGCGCTGGGCCTGCCGCCGGACCAGGTGGACCAGCTGAGCGGCATCTTCGGCTGGCGCGGTGAGCAATCGCTGGACGAACGCCTGCGCGAACACGGTTTCGATCCACAGGGCGCGGTGCTGCGCCGGGTGCTGAAACTCACCGCCGAGTTGCGCGACATGCCGCGGCACCTGTCGCAGCACGTGGGCGGTTTCGTGATCAGCGACGCGCCACTGGCCGAGCTGGTGCCGGTGGAGAACGCGGCGATGCCCGATCGCACCATCATCCAGTGGGACAAGGACGACCTGGACACGATGCGCCTGCTCAAGGTCGATTGCCTGGCGCTGGGCATGCTCAGCTGCGTGCGCCGTTGCCTGGACCTGCTGCGCGCGCATCGCGGCCAGGATTACAGCCTGGCGACGCTGCCGGCCGAAGACCCGCAAACGTACGAGATGATCCAGCGTGCCGACACCGTCGGCGTGTTCCAGATCGAGAGTCGCGCGCAGATGGCGATGCTGCCGCGGCATCGCCCGGAAAATTTCTACGACCTGGTGATCCAGGTGGCGATCGTGCGGCCCGGCCCGATCCAGGGCGACATGGTGCATCCGTACCTGCGCCGCCGGCGCGGCGAGGAGCCGGTGGACTATCCGTCGGAGGATCTGAAGGCGGTGTTCGAACGCACCCTGGGCGTGCCGCTGTTCCAGGAGCAGGTGATGAAGCTGGCGATCGTGGCGGCCGGCTACACGGCCGGCGAGGCCGACCAGCTGCGCCGCGCGATGGCGGCGTGGAAACGTCACGGCGGCATGGAGCACCACCGCGAGCGGATCATCCGCGGCATGCTCGAACGCGGCTACACCGCCGAGTTCGCCGCGCGACTGTTCGAGCAGATCAAGGGCTTCGGCAGCTACGGTTTTCCCGAGAGCCACGCGGCCAGTTTCGCCGGCATCGTCTACGCCAGCTGCTGGCTGAAATGCCACGAACCGGCTGCGTTCGCCTGCGCCCTGCTCAACGCGCAGCCGATGGGTTTCTACGGGCCCAGCCAGATCGTGCAGGACGCGCAGCGCCACGGCATCGCGGTGCGGCCGGTCGACGTGCGCCACAGCGACTGGGACTGCACGCTGGAGGACGACGGGCGCGATCAGCCGGCGCTGCGGCTCGGGCTGCGCCAAGTGCGCGGTTTTCGCGAAGACGTCGCCGGGCGGATTTCGGCGGCGCGCGCCGTGCGTGCCTTCGTCGACGTGACGGAGCTGTGCGAGCGCACCGGCATCGACCGCCGCCAGCAGGAGCTGCTGGCCGAGGCGGGTGCCTTGCGCGGACTGGCCGGCCATCGGCATCGGGCGAAGTGGGCGGTGGCCGGGGTCGAGCCGCAATTGCCGTTGTTCGGGCGCGCCAGTCCGGCGGAAGAGGCCATCGTGCTGCCGGTGCCGTCGGTCGCGGAAAACCTGCAGTCGGACTATGCGCGCACCGGCCTCAGCCTCGGCCCGCACCCGCTGCAACTGATCCGCCCGCGCCTGCGCGCGGCGCGTTTCGCCGATTCGCGCAGCCTGCGCGGCCAGCCGCACCAGAGCCCGGTGCGCGCCGCCGGCCTGGTCACCCAGCGCCAGCGCCCGCAGACCGCCAGCGGGGTCACCTTCATCACCATCGAGGACGAACACGGCGCGATCAACGTGGTGGTGTGGAGCCAGGTGGCCGAGCGGCAGCGGCGCGCCTACCTGGAGGCGCGCCTGCTCGGCGTGGAAGGGCAGTGGGAATGCGTCGACGGCGTGGCCCACCTGATCGCCCGGCGGCTCACCGACATGAGTGCGTGGCTGGGCGAGCTGGACAGTCGCTCGCGCGATTTCCGCTGACTCCGGCGCTGCCGCCGCGCAGGGAATCGGTTAGGCTGGAGCCGCCGCCCGGCCAGGCATGGGGATGCCACCGGGCGGTTTTCCTTCCATCGCAATCCAGGGGATTTTATGGGTACTTCTACGTTTGCCGCCTTGGCCGGCATGGGCCTGTTCGCCATCTTGATCATGATCGTCGTGGGCATCGCGCTTGGCGCGCTGGTGCTGGCCGTGTCCTTTCGCCTGGTGGTCGGTTTCATGCCGTCCTACCTGCGTGCGTTGGGTGCCGTGGTGCTGACCTATGTCGGGGTGTTCGTGGTGACACTGATCCTCGGCATGGTGGTGCACAGCAGCGTGCTGTCGCTGATCGTGACCTTCCTCGTCGGTGCCGTCGTGGTGAACTACCTGTTGCTGGCCGCGGACGGCAGCCAGATCGGCTTCGGCAAGGCCTGCGTGGTCGAGCTGGTCAACATGGTGATCGGCATCGTGCTGGCGCTGATCATCGGTTTCATCTTCGCGATGGTGTTTGGCGCGGCGCTGTTCGGCCTGCACTGAGCCTCGATGCATGGCGGGGGCGCCGGCCGCCTCCGCCATGGGTCGAGGATCACACCAGCGTGGTGGCCACGCCGAAGCCGATCGCCATGCTCGCGGCCACCGCCATGCAGGCGCTGCCGGGGCGGATGCGGCGGGCGTCGATGCGCGGCACCAGCCGCCACAGCAGGACCGCGCCGAGCAGCATGTCCAGCACCAGCGCGACGCGCAGCAGGCCCGAGTGCAGCAGGCCGCCGTAGGGTGGATGCACCGCGCCTTCGCAGACGGCCACCAGGAACACCAGCAACAGTCCGAGCATCGTCCACAGCAGGCAGGCGAGGTAGACGCGGTTGAACACCACCGCGCAGCGCTCGGTCCAGCGCAGCACCGACCAGCCGATCAGCGCGAACACCAGCGCCGCCATGCTGCTGTAGAGCACCCACCAGAGCAGGGTGCTGGTCACGGCAAGTGCGGTATTCATGTGATCTGGCGGAGTCCCAGTTTGCGATAGAGCTTGGCCATCAGCCACGCCGGGCCGACCAGCAGGTAGGACAGATCGGTGAGGAAGCTGGGCTTGCGGCCTTCGTACTTGTGGCCGATGAACTGGCCGATCCAGGCCACCACGAACACGCCGACCGCCCACCACGCCAGCGCCGGCGCGCCCAGCCGCCAGTACAGGAAGTTGGTGAACAGGCCCAGCACGGCGAACGCGATCAGCAGGCCCGCCGCGAGCCGGTGCGAGCGCTTCCAGTACCAGTAGAACGCCAGCACCATCACCAGCACCGCCCACGAACCGGGGCGCAGCGCGGTGAACGGCACCGGGGCCGCCCACAGCAGCGCGATCACCGACCACACGATCGGCGGCACGCAGAACCAGTGGAACATCTGGTTGGTCGGGTTCTGGTGGTCGCTGCTGTAACTGTCGAGCCAGTCCTGCATGGTGCGCATGAGCGTTCCCCCTCGATGAAACCTCAGTCGAGCCGGATGCCGGCCAGCTTGTGCAGCGCCTCGGCATACTTGGCCGCGGTGCGTGCGATCACCTCGTCCGGGATCACCGGGCCGGGTGCGGTCTTGTTCCAGTGCTGCGTCTCCAGCCAGTCGCGCACGAACTGCTTGTCGTAGCTGGGCGGGCTGATGCCGGTGCGGTATTCGTCGGCCGGCCAGAAGCGGGAGGAATCCGGGGTGAGCATCTCGTCCATCACGTAGAGCTTGCCGCTCGCATCGGTGCCGAACTCGAACTTGGTGTCGGCGATGATGATGCCGCGCTCGGCCGCATAGGCGGCGGCCCAGCGGTAGATCGCCAGCGTGGCGTCGCGCACCTGCCCGGCGAGGTCGGCGCCGACCGCGTCCACCACGGCGTCAAAGCTGACGTTCTGGTCGTGGTCGCCCACCGCCGCCTTGGTCGAGGGCGTGAAGATCGGTTCGGGCAACTGCTGCGCCTGCTTCAGGCCGGTCGGCAGCGCGATGCCGCACAGCGCACCGCTGGCCTGGTAATCCTTCCAGCCCGAGCCGATCAGGTAGCCGCGCGCGATGCATTCCACCGGCACCGGTTTCAGCCGCCGCACCACCACCGCGCGCTTCTCGTACAGCTTGAGGTCGGTGCCGGGCGGCAGCACCTCGGCCAGCGGTACGTCGAGCAGGTGGTTCGGTACCAGGTGCGCGGTCTTGCCGAACCAGAAGTTGGAGATCTGGGTGAGCATCTCGCCCTTGCCCGGGATCGGGTTGGGCATCACCACGTCGAACGCCGACAACCGGTCGGTGGCCACCATCAGCAGCCGCTGATCATCCAGCGCGTAGACATCGCGCACCTTGCCGCGATGGATCAGCTCGAGGCCAGGCAGGTTCGATTGGGGCAGGGTGGTGGGCACGGCGGGTTCCACGAGGCGGCAAATGTCTATTGTAGCGACTGCCGGCACGGCGCAGGGAGCGTGCCGCCGGGCCGATCGGGCGCACTGCTAGAATTGGCATCCTTTGGCCCCATGTGTTGCCGATGCGAATATTCCTGATCGCGGCGCTTTGCCTGGCCGCCTCGCCCAGCCTTGCCCAATCTGCCTCCCGGCCCGGCCGGCTCGGCCTCTGCGCGGCCTGCCACGGCGAGACCGGGCAGGCGCACGTGCCCGGCGTGCCGAACCTGGCCGGGCAGCGGCTGGATTATCTGCGCGATGCGCTCAAGCAGTACCGCGACGGCCGCCGCGACGTGCCGGTGATGCGCGCGGCGATCGGCCCGCTGAACGCCGCCGAGCTCGATGCGCTGGCACGCTGGTACAGCGCGCAGGCAGCCGCGCCGGCGCAGGTGCAGCCATGAGTTTCACCTACACGATCTGGTTCGGCATCTTCGGCCTGCTGGTCGGCCACATGCCGGGCGCGGTGGTGGGCGCGGTGCTCGGTTTCATCTTCGACAACCTGCGCCACAGCCAGCGCCGCCAGGCCACGCCCGAGGCCGGCGGTTTCGTCGGCCCGCTGTTCACCCTGCTTGGCGCGGTGGCCAAGTCCGACGGTCGCGTGTCCGAGGCCGAGATCGCGGTGGCCGAGCGGCTGATGACGCGCATGGGCCTGACCGCCGAGCAGCGCGCGCAGGCCGTGGCCAGCTTCAATGCGGGCAAGCAGCCTGAGTTCGACGTCACCCGCACCATCGCCGAGCTGCGCAGCTGGGTCGGCCTGCGCCGCGACCACGCGTTCCCGGTGCTGGACGTGGTGATCGAGACGGTACTGTCCGAGGGCAACCCGGGGCCGGAGAAGATGTCGATCCTGCGCCAGCTCGCCTTCGCGCTGCGCGTCAGCGACATGGAGCTGATGGCGCTGATGGCGATGAAGGGCTACGCCTGGAACCAGGGCGCGGGCGGCCCGCGCGGCGGCCGCCAGCAGTACGGCAATGGCGGCGGCTACGTGCCGCCGCAACGCACGCCGCAAGGGCCCGATCCCTATGCCGTGCTGGGCATCGACCGCAACGCCGACGAGCGCGCCATCAAGCGCGCCTACCGCAAGCTGATCTCCGAGCACCACCCCGACCGCCTCGGCGACCTGCCCGAAGACATGCGCAAGCGCGCCGAGTCGCGCGCCAGCGAGATCAATGCCGCTTACGACCGCATCAAGGAAGCACGGGGATTCAAATGATGGGGCCGGGAATGGGGAATAGGGAATGGGGAATGGCAGAAGCGGCTTTGCGGTGGCATTTGCCGCGTCAGGCTTCATAATCTTCCCGATTCCCGATTCCCGATTCCCGATTCCCGATTCCCGATTCCCGGCTTATGAGCAAGCAAAGCGCCATCATCGCCCCGTCCATCCTCGCTGCCGATTTCGCCCGGCTGGGCGAGGACACCGCCGCGGCGCTCGCCGCGGGGGCGGACTGGGTGCATTTCGACGTGATGGACAACCACTACGTGCCGAACCTCACGATCGGGCCGATGGTGCTCGCCTCGTTGCGCAAGTACGGCATCACGGCGCCGATCGACGTGCACCTGATGGTCAAGCCGGTCGATCGCATCGTGCCGGATTTCGCCAAGGCCGGCGCCAGCCTGATCAGCTTCCATCCGGAAGCGAGCGAGCATGTCGACCGCACGCTGGGGCTGATCCGGGAATCCGGCTGCCAGGCCGGGCTGGTGTTCAACCCGGCCACGCCGCTGGACCATCTCGATTACGTGATGGACAAGCTGGACATGATCCTCATCATGTCGGTGAACCCCGGTTTCGGCGGGCAGAAGTTCATCCCTGGCACGCTGGAGAAGCTGCGCCAGGCGCGTGAGCGGATCGAAGCCAGCGGCCGGGCGATCCGGCTGGAAGTCGACGGCGGCGTCACCGCCGACAACATCGGCGCGATCGCCGCCGCCGGCGCCGACACCTTCGTGGCCGGCTCGGCGATCTTCCATGCGAAGGATTACCCGGCCGAGATCGCCGCCATGCGCAAGGCGATCGGGTGAGGATGCCCGCCGCCATGCGCAAGGCGATCGGTTGAGGATGCCCGCCGCCATGCGCAAGGCGATCGCCTGGCCAGACGGCACAAAGAAAAAATCCCGGCGCCAGGAGGGAGGCACCGGGATAAACGTCGTCGGGGACGCAAGGGGGAAAACACCATGGATTGGCGCGTGCCGGCGCGAAAGTCCGCCAGGGAGCTCGCAAACCTCGCACCGGCAGGTTCCACGGCAAAGAGGAACGCACGCCAATCATCAGGTCCGACCCGGTACCTGCCGATTGGTTCCCGCGGCGAGGCTCAATTTGCCAACTGTGTCGTTCAGGTTCGCTGTGCGGATCGCGGCCGCAGCCGGCTGGATCGAGCCTGCGCGCGCATGTTCAGCCATTGCGCCAGCGCGACCCGGGCGTGCAGCCACACCGCATCGAGGCCCAGTCCGGCGGCCAGCATCAGACTGCCGACCATCAACCAGTGACGCCATGTGCGCGAAAGCCGTATTGCTGCATGCATGTCGGTGTCCTCCTGTGGCCCGAGCCACGATGGCATTGCCGCACGCGTGAAGGTCGCGCGGGAGCCGCGCCGGCGGCGGCGTTCGGGCCAGTCGTGGCAAAGGGCGGGCAGCACGCGCACGAAAAATGCCCCTCGCAAGCGAGGGGCAAGCAACCACCAGGGGGAGGACCACGGTTACAGCGGTTGCCAGTCGGGATCGGTGTCGTCCCGGGCCGCACCCGGCGCGATTCCTTTCGCGCCGGGTGCGCGGACGACTTCCACCACGGCAAACGGATCGAGTCTGGACAGATGACGGGACATGGCGCGCCTCCTTCAGAAGAAGCCGACCAACAGGCCCAGCAGCAGGGCGCCCAGCGCCAAGCCGGTGCGCAGCGGCTCGAAGCCGTGCAGTTCGGCGCGGGGGTCGTGTTCGTTGCGGCGGGTGTCCATGAGTGACCTCGTGATGGAGTGCGTGGATCACATCAAAGCCTCCGTCGCGGCGCGTGCGCCGGCCGCTGCCGGGCGATTTGCCGCCGGCTTGTGGCAAATCGCTGGCAGCGCGCTGCGACCGCTTGCGCCCGCGCGGCGCGCATAGCACGCTGCAGCCATCATCCAAGGAGTGCGCCATGGGCCGCAGCATTGCCATCGTCGAGGACGAACCGCTGATCCGCGCCAACTACGTCGAGGCGCTGAACCGTTTCGGCTACGACGCGCGCGGCTACGGTTCGCGCCAGGAAGCGTCCAGCGCGTTCGCGATGAAGTTGCCCGAGCTGGTCATCATCGACATCGGCCTGGGCGACGAACCGGAGGGCGGCTTCGACCTGTGCCGCGAACTGCGCGCGAAATCGTCGACGCTGCCGCTGATCTTCCTCACCGCGCGCGATTCGGATTTCGACGTGATCTCCGGCTTGCGGCTGGGCGCGGACGACTACCTCAGCAAGGACACCAGCCTGCACCAGCTGGCCGCGCGCATTGCCGCGCTGTTCCGCCGGATCGAGTCGCTGAAGGCGCCCGCCTCCAGCGAGACGGTGCTCGAGCACGGCCCGCTGAAGCTGGAATCCGAGCGCATGCGCATCACCTGGAACGGCGCGGAAATCCCGCTCACCGTCACCGAGTTCTGGATGGTGCACACGCTGGTGCGCTTCCCCGGCCACGTGAAGAACCGCGACCAGCTGATGCGCGAGGCGGAGCTGGTGGTGGACGACGCCACCATCACCTCGCACATCAAGCGCATCCGCAAGAAGTTCGTGGCGGTGGCGCCCGAGTTCGACGCGATCGAGACGGTGCATGGCGTGGGCTACCGGTGGAAACCGTGAGCGCGCGTCTGTGCGTGGCGCTGGCGCTGTTGTTCTGCGCGGCGCTGACCTGGGCGACCGGTACCGACGACGACGTGCTGGCCCGCGGCGCCCGCGACGGCAACGCGCCGGCCTGGACGATCGCGGTGGCATCGCCGCCGGGCTGGACGCGCGACTGTTGCACCTACGCCCAGGCGATCGGCGTCAACGCGGTGCTGTACCAGGGCGAGTGGAGCGGCAAGCCGCAGCGGGTGATGGTGCTGAACGTGTGGCCGCGCGTGCTGAGCAGCCTGGCCGCCGAGGTGCAGGCCGACCGCACGCGCTATCTCCAGCTCGACCCCGCCGGCAAGGCCGCCAGCTTCGCCGTGCGCCATCCGCACATGTCCTGCGAGGCCAGCGTCTACGAAGGCAGCGACCACGTGGACGACGTGCTGGTGTTCTGCGACCCGGGCCAGGCCAGCGGCATCCGCTATAGCTGGTCGATGGCCTTCGATGACGGCGACCCCACGCGGCGCGCGCTGCTGGATGACTTCATGCGGGTGGTGATGGCCTCGCGCTACCAGCGTGCCACGGCACCGGCCGATGCCCGCTGAGCGACGGACCGGGGCGGCATGAGCCTGCGTCGCAAGCTGCTGCTGGTGGCGCTGTGCACGCTGGCGCTGCCGGTGGCCGGCTGGTTCGACGTGCGCCAGATGGAGTCGCTGCTGCGCGACGGCCAGGCCCAGGCCCTGGTGGCCTCGGCGCAGGTGGTGGCGCGCAGCCTGGTGGTGACCCGTGCGTTGCCGCCGGCCGACGGCCCGAGCTGGTACGTGCAGGAGGCGCCCACGCCGATCACCGTCGACGGCTACGGCGACGACTGGGCACCGCTGACGCCATGGAGCCAGCCGTTCGCGCGACGCGGCCAGCTGTTGCTGGCCGAGGATGCGGACGGCTTCTACCTGCACGCGCAGGTGGCCGACACCCACCGCACCCGCGCCGATGCCGAAGACGCGAACGCGCTGCTGGCCGACCATCTGATTCTCGCCCTCGGCAACGCCGCCGGCCAGCGGCGCTACCTGCTGGCCAGCGCGGCACCGGGGCCGCTGCAGGCATTGCCGCTGGACCCGCCGGTGCCCGGCCTGCCCGATCAGCTCGGCGCGAGCTGGCAGGAGGACGGCAGCGGCTACCAGGTCGAGCTGCGCCTGCCGAGGCAACCGGCGCCGAGCCGCCTGGGTATCGGCGCCTATGACGCCAGCAGCGGCGGCGATCGGCAGGCCGTCGAGTCGCGCCCATTGCGCCGCTACTCGGCGGTGCTGTCCGGCGAGCTGGCGCAGCTGGTGCCTACGGGTGTGCAAGCGCGCGTGCTGTCACCGGCCGGCTGGCTGCTGGCGCGCAGCGGCCGCCTGCATGGCAGCAGCGCGGCCGAGCGCGACCCGGGCTGGTTCGCCTCGCTGGTCTATCGCTCGCTGCTTGCCACTCGCCTGGACGACGCCAACCTGTGGGCACAGGACGTGCCGCGGCTGGATACCCGCGAAGTGGAGCAGGCGCGCGCCGGCCATGCGGTCAGCCGCTGGCGCCACGGCGAGGAGCGCGGCAGCGTGGTGCTCGCCGCGGCGGTGCCGATCGAGCGGGCCGGCCAGGTCGAGGGCGTGCTGCTGCTGGAGCAGTCCAGTCGCACCGTGCCGCTGCTGGCCAACCGCGCGCTGTTCGGCGTGCTGCTGACCAGCTTCGTCGTGCTGCTGCTGGCCGGCGGCATCCTGCTGGCGTTCGCCACCCGGCTCAGCCTGCGCCTGGCGCGGCTGCGCAATGCAGTCGAGCGGGCGCAGCGCAACGATGGACGTCTGGACGGCCAATTGAATCCGGACCGCTTCCCGATGATCGACGCGCCGGACGAGATCGGCGATCTCGCCCGCAGCTTCGAGAAGCTGTTCGTGGCCGTGGGCAGCTACACCGATTACCTGCGCACGCTCGCCTCGAAGCTGTCGCACGAGTTGAACACGCCGCTGGCGATCGTGAAGTCCTCGCTGGACAACCTGGAACACGCGCTGCAGCAGCACGCCGCGCTGCCGGAGCCGGCCAAGCCCTACCTGGAACGCGCCCGCGACGGGGTGGCGCGGCTGGGCGCATTGGTGCGGGCGATGAGCGAGTCGAGCCGGATGGAGCGCTCGATCGAAGCGGCCGAGCCCGAGGATGTCGACCTGTGCGACGTGGTGCGCGGCTGCGCCGACGGCTACCGCCCGCTGGTCGGCACGCGCCGGCTCGATTGCCGCCTGCCGGATGCGCCGCTGCCGCTGCACGGCGCGCCGGAACTGATCGCGCAGGCGCTGGACAAGCTGTTCGACAACGCCCTCTCGTTCACCCCCGCGCAAGGCTGGCTGCGGCTGAGCCTGCGTGCGCTCGACGGTGGCGCCGAGATCGAGCTGGCCAACCAGGGCCCGCCGCTGCCCGCGGCGATGCAGGGCCGCTTGTTCGATTCGCTGGTCAGCCTGCGCGACAAGGCAGTGCCCGGCGAGGCGCCGCACCTGGGCCTGGGCTTGTACGTGGTGCGCCTGGTCGCCGAGCGCCATGGCGGCAGCGTCAGCGCGCGCAATCTCGACGACGGCAGCGGCGTGGCGTTCACCCTCACCCTGCGCGGCATGCCGCGGCAGCGGCTGGGCGGTTAAAGCTTCGCCGCCGTGTGCCGCTATCCGGACATCTCGGCTTCCCGCGGAAATGTCGCCATGGATGTCCCCAATCTCAGCCGGCAACCCTATCGCCGCCCGCCGCTGTTGCGTGCCACCGATCCGCAACGCATGAACTGGCTGTGGCGACTGGTGTGCGAGCTGGCCGAGTTGCGTCCCGCGGATGTGGTCGAGGCGTTGCATGCCGCGCAGATCCCGGTCGACCTGGCGCGTGCGCGCAGCTGGGTGGTCAGCGACCGCGACGACGGTTTCTTCCCGATCTCGATCGCCGAGCTGGAACGCAACGTGCGTGCGCTGCTGGCCTTGCGCGAGGTGATGCGCGAGAACCAGGCCTTGCTCGCGCTCGCCGGTGGTGCGGAGGCGTCGGCAGACATGGCGGCGGATGCCGCGCCGGCAGTGGAGCCGGTGACCGAAACCGCCTGAGCTTCAGCCCCGCGCTGACGAGCCCGCCGCCGCGGGCGTGGTGGGCGTGGCCATCGCGCTGGCCGCATGCGCCGGCACGGCGCTGGCCGATGCAGCGGGCGCCGCGCTGGATGCCGCTGCCGGTGCCGCCGTGGTCGCGGCCGCCGCAGGCAAGGCCGCCGTGCCGCCGGAGGCCGGGACCGACGTCGCCGCCGCGGGCGTCGAACTGGCGCTTGCCGTCGGGGTGGACGCGGCCATGGCGGGCGCTGCCGCGGCCGAAGTCGCCGCTGCCGCTGCCGCTGCCGCGGTGGTGCTGTTCGCCGGCTGCGCATGGCCGACCGCTGCCGCCGGCGGGGAATCGTCGACGTGCGTATCGGCGCCCCAATTCAGATAGGCCCACGCGGCCACGCCGACGAGTGCCAGCAGCAGCAACATGCGACCCAGCCGCGAGCGTCGTGGCGGGTGGCTTGTGGTCTCGGCCGGCGGGGCGGCGACGTCGGCTTCGCCGACGGGCTCGTCCGACGACGGATTGACCAGGGCATCGTCTGTCGCCAGCTCGTCGCCAGGCACCGGCGGCTCGACGGCCGCGGGCGACGACGCGGTGGGCAATGGCGGCGGCAGGCCGGGCGACGCGCTCACGGCCGCGGGCGCAGGCGGTTCATCGTCGAGCGGCTCGGCGGGCGCCGCGGCGAAGGCTTCGTCGACGGGCGCGGCCATCACCTCGTCGAATGCCTGTGCCGGCGGGGGCGAGGACTCGTACTCCAGCGGCTCCGGCCAGATCTGCCATGCCATGCTGCCGTGCAGCCGATACGACTCGCCCGGCGCGATGAACGCGTCCAGCGCCGACCGCGGCAACGGCCCGCGGCTGCTGCCGTCGCGGTCGATGTACGCCAGTTCTTCGTCGCCGGGGAGCGCGCGGGCATCGACGTGCAGGCCTTGCAGCAACTGCGCGATGCGCTCGGCGCTGGAGCGGTCCAGTTGCTGGCGCACGATCCGCGGCAGCGCGGCGACCACGCGCCGGGAAAATTCGTCGTGCTCCATCCTCAGCGCGGCCGCCACCGGCGCCCACGTCGACGCCTCGTCCGACGCACCGGCCCGCAAGCCGCACACTACGACGCAATACTGATCCACGCACGGTCCCCTGTAGCCCGACCGTCGAGAGTAGACCGCCGCCACCAGCGTATCAAGCGCGCCGCGGCGGCGCCTGCGCTTGGCCTACAATGGTCGTTTCCCCTTCGTGACCACCCGGAACCGCGACCCGTGAGCTCTCCCGACCCCATCAGCCGAAACGAATTCGACGCGCTGGCCGCCCGCGGTCACACGCGCATCCCGCTGGTGCGCGAGGTGTTCTCCGACCTCGACACGCCGCTGTCGGTGTACCTGAAGCTCGCCGACGGTCCGTATACCTTCCTGTTCGAGTCGGTCGAGGGCGGCGCCACCTGGGGGCGTTATTCGATCATCGGCCTGCCGGCGAAGCGGGTGTTCCGCCTGCGCGGGCATGAGCTGGAAGTGGAGGATTCCGGCGAGATCACCGAGCGCCGCCATCTCGACGATCCGCTGGCGGAGATCGAGAAGCTGCGCGCGCAGTACGACGTGCCGCAGTTGCCGCAGCTGCCCGCATTCTCCGGCGGCCTGGTCGGCTACTTCGGTTTCGAGACGATCGGCTACATCGAGCCGCGGCTGGCGCAGTGGGACCGCCTCGACGAGCTGGGCACGCCCGACGTGCTGCTGATGCTGGCCGAGGAAGTGGCGGTGTTCGACAACCTCAAGGGCCGGCTGTACCTGATCGTGCATGCCGATCCGTCGCAGCCGCACGCCTACGCGCAGGCGCAGCGACGGCTCGATGCGCTGGTCCATCGGCTGCGCCAGGGCGGCGCCTCGTATCCGCAGCTGACCCAGTCGGTCGCGCTGGACGAGAGCGACTTCAAGTCCTCGTTCACCAGGGACGAGTTCGAGGCGATGGTCGAGCGCGCGAAGGAATACATTCGCGCCGGCGACATCTTCCAGGTGGTGCCGTCACAGCGCCTTTCCGTGCGCTTCAACGCGCGGCCGGTGGACGTGTACCGCGCGCTGCGCGCGATGAATCCCTCGCCCTACATGTACTTCGTCGATCTCGGCGACACCCAGATCGTGGGTTCCTCGCCGGAGATCCTGGCGCGGTTGAAGGGCGGCAAGGTGGTGGTGCGCCCGCTCGCCGGCACGCGCAAGCGCGGCGCCACGGAGGAAGAGGACCGCGCGCTGGAAGCGGAGTTGCTGGCCGATCCGAAGGAGCGCGCCGAACACGTGATGCTGATCGACCTCGGCCGCAACGACCTCGGCCGCATCAGCGAGACCGGCAGCGTGGAAGTGGGCGACTCGTTCGCGATCGAGCGCTACTCGCACGTGATGCACATCGTCTCGCAGGTGCAGGGTACGGTGCGCGAAGGCCTGAGCTACATGGACGTGCTCAAGGCGACCTTCCCGGCCGGCACGCTTTCCGGCGCGCCGAAGGTGCGCGCGCTGGAGATCATCCAGGAGCTGGAGCCGCACAAGCGCAACATCTACGGCGGCGCGATCGGCTGGATCGGCTGGTGGGGCGACGCCGACACCGCCATCGCGATCCGCACTGCGGTGATCCACGGCGGCCGCCTGCACGTGCAGGCCGGCGCAGGCATCGTGTTCGACTCCGACCCCGCCGCCGAGTGGGAGGAGACGATGAACAAGGGCCGCGCGTTGTTCCGCGCGGTGGCGCAGGCGGCGAAAGGCTTGTAGGGCGGTCCCGGCAAAAGTCCGCGGCGAACCGGACAGTCTCGCTCAGGGGGCGACGGCAGCCCGCGTTGCCGCCTGCACCGGGTGGCCGGCGAGCCGGGCCGCGTAGAGCGCGGCGCCGTAATGCGGCGCGTGCAACGGCGGCCGCAGGTCGAAATCCGTGCTTGCGGCGGCAAGCGCCTCGCGCAGCGGTGCCAGCAGCAGTTCGTCGGCATTGAAGGCGCCGCCGGAATGGGACACCGGTACGGTTTCGCCGGCTTCGAAGTGCAGGGCCAGTCGCAGTGCGTCGCAGATGCCGGCCAGCTCGTGGCCGGCGTCGCGGAAGATGGTGGCGGCCACGCCGTCGCCGGCCCGTGCCGCCTCGGCCACCTGGCGCGAGAGCTGCGCCAGGTCGCCGCGGGCGTAGGAGTTGCCGCCGTAGACATGGGCGCAGATGTCCAGGTCGTTGTCGAGCTGGAAGTGCGCGTTGAGGATCGCGTGCAGCGGGCCGCGGGGCAGGCGCCCGTCGCTCATGCGCGAGTAGGCGTTGAGTCCGCGCATGGCGATCCAGTAGGCCGAGCCTTCATCGGAGAACGCCTCGCCCCAGCCGCCGGCGCGGGCCGCGAGGCCCTGGCGTTGGCCATAGCCGATCGAACCGGTGCCGGCGACGATGTTGATGCCGTCGGCGCAGCCCAGCGAGCCGGCCCAGCCACACACCATGTCGTTGTCGCAGGTGTAGCGGTCGTGGCCGAGGATCGCCGCGGGGCACGCCTGCAACAGCGCGGTGGCGCGGCTGTCCTCGCCGTAGGCGGGCAGCCCGAAGAAGGCATGGCCGATGTCGGCCAGGGTCCGGCCGGCGGTGCCCAGCACCGCGGTCACGCCCTCGGCCAGGATGGCACGCACGCCGTCCAGCCCGACATGGGGATGGTAGGTCGTGCCGAGCTCCGCTTCGCCGAGCAGTCGGCCGTCAGCGTCGATCAGGGCGAAACGCGTTTTCGTTCCGCCGCCGTCCACGCCCAGGTAAGTCACCCGATTCATGCGCTCAGAGCGTACAGGCGCACGCCCTGCACGACGCGGTTCACCAGGCCCGCGGGGTTGGGATTGTCGGGCGTCACGCCGATGGCGCGCGAACGGAGGAAGGCGTGGATCTGCGCGATGGCGAGGTATGGCCACAGCAGATCCGCATCGACGGCATCGGCCATCGCCGGCACCACGATGGTGTCCGCGTCCGTGCCGGCGCGCGGCTGGGCGTTCACCTCGATGATGCGCGCCGCGCGGCCGTCGCGACGCAGCTCGTCCACCAGGTCGAGGTCGTAGCGGCGGGTCAGCGGGTCGTTGGACACGAAGACCATCACCAGGGCGTGTTCGGTGACGAAGGTCTTGGGCCCGTGGCGGAAACCCAGCGGCGACTCGAAGCAGGTCGCCACCGCGCCATTGGTGAGCTCGCCGAGCTTCAGCGCCGCCTCGCGGGCCAGCCCCTGCAAGACGCCGCTGCCGAGGTAGGCGACGCGGTCGTACTGGCCGCGCGCCAGCTCGTTCAGTGCCGGCAGCGATCCGGCGATGACCCGCGCGGTGGCATCGGCAATGGCGTCGATGCGCGCGTCCATGCTGCCGGTTGGCAACAACGCGGCCATGGCCGCGTACATCATGCAGCTGAAGCTGGAAGTCATGGCGAAGCCGGCGTCGTGCGTCTCGGCCGGCAGCAGCAGGGTCATCGAACGGGCAACCGGCGCCTTGCCCAGCGCACCGTCGGCATTGCAGATGATCGCCAGGTGGCGCACGTCGCGCACCAGGGACTCGGCGAGTTCCACCGCGGCCAGGCTTTCGGGGCTGTTGCCGGAACGGCCGAAGGAGACCAGCAGCAGTGGCTGTTCCGGCTCCAGATACAAGCGCGGGGCGCACACGATGTCGGTGGTCGGCACCGCGTCCACGCGGGCGGCCAGCCGGCGGTCCAGCAGCGGCGCCACGCACTGGCCGATATAGGACGAGCTGCCGGCGCCGGTCAGGATCACCCGCGCGGCAGGGTCGTCGATCAGCGGGCCGGCAAACGCCCGGATCTGCGCATGCAGCCCGGCCACCAGCGCGTGGGTCCGCTGCAGCATCCGTGGCTGCTGCTCGATCTCGCGTGCGGTGCAGAGCGCGCCCGCGGCGGTCAGCTCGGACTCGGACGCGCCCAGGTACTCAGTGGATGTCATGGTCATGGCAGGCATGGTGGTAGTCGTCGAGTGCGGCACTGATGTGTGCCATGGTCAGGGAGAGCGGGTCGTTGGTCGCGCCGCCGGTGCGCAGCGCGCGCAGCGCGTGCGGCAGGAACTGGCTGATCAGCGGCAGCGGCGGCGGGGTCGCGCGCAGGTTGTCGAACAGGCGCTGGCAGGCCTGCTCGATCACCGGGTCCGGCCAGTAATAGCGGATGCGGTCGCTGAGGCTGTATTGCAGGTCGATGGTCAGCGCGTGGCCCTCGCCGTGGTAGTAGCGTCGCCAGTAACCGGGCTGCTCGCGCATGCGCGCCAGGGTTACCTCGCGCAGGCGTGCCCGACGCGCATCCCCGATCCACTCCTGCTCGATCGCGTCCAGCGCCCACAGCGCCTCGCGCAGGGCGAAGGTCAGGCCGGGGCCGACCTTGAGGATGGCGAAATGATCGCGTACCAGCGCCGCCAGCGCGTCGCGGGTCTGGTAGTCGGTCGAGTGCGCCTCGAACACCATGCCCGGCACGCCAGTGATGGCGTGGCTCAGTTCGCGCGCTTTCGACGGGTCGTAATCCACCACGTCGTGGTGATCGAACTCCACGCCCGGTTGCACCACGGAGGCGATCACGCGTTGCCATGCGGCGTCCAGTCCCGCGGCGGCGAAGGCCTGGCGATGCGCCTCGATCGTGGCCAGCGCGGCTTGCGGCGTGGTCACGGCGAGGCCTTCGATGGCCTCGGTGGCACCGCCGGGCACCGGTACCTCGGTGCCGATCACGTACACCGGCGCCTCGCCGCCGGCCTGCGCGTGAGCGACCTCGGCGGCCCGGCACAGGCGTACCGCACGGCGCACGATCTCCGCCTCCGGCAGCGGCTCGGGATCGCCGCGGCAGGCCATCGAGCAGTCCAGGTGGATCTTGCGGAAGCCGGCGGCCACGTACGCGGCCACCATCACCTCGGCCTTGTCCATCGCCGCGTCCGCGTCCAGCGACGTCCACGGGTTGGGCCCCAGGTGATCGCCACCCAGCGCGATGCGCGCGCGGTCGAAGCCGACGCGGTCGGCGATCGCGTGCACGAAGGCGACGAAATCGGCCGGCTTCATCCCGGTGTAGCCGCCGTCCTGGTTGACCTGGTTGCAGGTGGCCTCGAACAGCACGAATGCCTGTCCCGTGCGTTGCGCGTGGCGCAGGCCGGCTTCGATCACGACGGGATGCGCCGAACAGATCGAGGTCACGCCACCGGCGTGTCCCTGCTTGTGACGGGCGATGAGCTCGGAGAGGACGTGCATGGGGACGGAGTCCATTCGGGGGAGGGGGTGGAAACGTCGGGATCGCCCTCGGCTTCGGCCACGGCCTCGGGTTCGAGTGCCAGCAGCAACGAGGCAATCAGGGCCAGCACCAGGCCGATCATTTTCAGCGGGCCCGGCACGATGCTGGCGAACACCAGCGCCAGCGCGGCGGTCACCAGCGGGGCACCGGCATTGGTCAGCGGCGCCACCACGATCGCCTTGCCGTGGCGGAAGGCGTAGACCAGGGTCAGCGCGCCGATGGCGTTGAGCAACTGGATCGCCGCGGTCATCCACGGGCCGTCGATGCCGGTGTTGATCGGCTGCGACCAGTCGGTCATCGCCAGCGCCACCGGCGCCAGCAGCAGGCCGCCCAGCATCATGTAGAAGAAGATGCTCTCGGCGCGCACGGTGTGGTTGGCCAGGCGCATGAAGTACGCCTGCACGCCCCAGGCCAGCATGATCAGCAGCGATTGCAGGAACCAGCCCAGTCCGCCGCCGGCGCCGCGGCCGAACGACAGGTCCAGCATCGGCAATGCCACCAGCGCCAGCACGATGCCCAGCGCGCCGCTCCAGCCGGTGCGCTCGCGCAGGAACGCAAAGGACAGGGCGATCGTCACCACCGGCGACAGCGAGATGATCGGAAACACGAAATACGCCGGCCCGATGGTCAGCGTGTGGAACAGCAGCATCTGCCCGCCGGCACCGAGCAGGCCGATGGCCATGCCGTAGCCGATCGCGCGCGGTGAATGCTCCAGCGTCCAGCCGCTGCGCCACAGGATGTACAGCGCCGGCGGGATCATGGTCAGCGCCCACACGCAGTACACCAGCGTTTCGGGAAAACCGTGCTCGGCCGACAGCGGCGACAGCGCGCCCCACACGCCCCACAGCGCGACGGTGGCGACGGCGAAAACCAGCCAGGGGCGACGGCGCGGCGCGGCGATCGCACTGGCGGCCAGGCTCATGCCGGCGTCCCCAGTGGTGTGGCCTGCAGCAGCACGAAGTGCCTGAACGCCACCGGCAGGTTCGCCGCAGTGGCCTCCACCTCGCCAAGGTCGACTTCGTTGAACAGGTCGCGCACCTTGTAGCGTCCGGCGCCAAGCCCGCGCAAGGGCACCTTGCCGTTGAACCGGTCGGCGTAGAAGGCGTAATACATCGCCCCGTCCTTGGCGATGGCGTGCGCCTCGGGCTTGTCGAAGCCGATGTCGTACAGCGTGCCCAGGTATTCGCCCTTGGGCAGCATGTGCTGTTTGTACAAGGCCACCCACTTGCGCCACAGCGCCTCCTTCTCCGCGTTGAGCACCAGGCCGCCCGGCGGCAGCGGCTCGGAGGGATGCTCGGTGTCCTTCGGCCAGGTGAACTTGGTGGAGGGAATCGCGCCGATGCCGACGGTGGAGGCGAAGTCGTCGCCGCGATCGGACAGTTCCACGTGATCGCCCGCATAGCTGCTGCGCGAGCCCATCAGCGCCTTCATGCTCTTGCCCTTGCTGCGGACCTGCCACGAAGAGGTCGGGTCGGACGCCGGGTACTGGTCGGTGGCCGGCAGGTTGTGGAAATCGAAAGCCGTGCCGCAGGGGCACAGCTCGACCACCGCCTGCGGGTTGGCCTCGTGCGCCGCCCGGTGGATGGCCTGCCAGAACGTGGCCAGGCCTTCGACCGAATCGCCCGGATGCGCATGCTTGTGCGCGGGGTTGTAGCAGGGCGCCACGGCGTTGAGGTGCTGGCCGTCGAACTTGATGCCCTCGAAGCCCCAGTCGCCGATGACCTTCTTCACCAGGGCCACGTAGAAGTCGACGGTGGGCTGGTAGGCCGGGCATTGCGTGAGCGCGTTCCACCAGGTCACCTTCTGAAACCCGCCGTCCTGGTCCAGCAGCAGCATGTCGGGATGGTCGTGCAGCACGTCGCTGCCCGGGTCGGCGGCCAGCGGCGCGATCCACAGGCGCGGGTGCATGCCCTGGCTGCGCACCTTGGCGGTGAAGTCGCGCATGTCGGCATCGCCGCGCGGGAACTTGCGCCTGTCGATGCGCCAGTCGCCTTCGTTGGTCTGCCAGCCGTCGTCCATCACCACCCAGCCGAAGCCCAGCTCGCGCGCTTTCGGCAGCGTGTCCAGGATCTGCTTGACGGTGAAGTCGCGGCCGTAGCCCCACGCGCACCACACCGGCGCAAAGGCCGATTCCGGAGCCCGCGGCGCCTCCAGGCCCTCGGCCTGCATGTATTGCCGGTACTGCAGCAGCGGCGCGAAATGATCGCCGGTGTGCACCGCCAGAAAAGTGCGTTCGGTGACCAGGGCCTGGCCCGGCGCCAGGGCGGATGCCTGCAGCGATTCGACCGCGATGTGCGCGCCGCGGTCGGTCTTGCGCACCGGCAGATCCAGCGGACGCACCACCGGCTCCACATGACCGACCGCCAGGCCGACGTCGCGGCGCCAGATGTTGGCCACCGGCGTGCCGCCGCCGTAGTCGGACGAATCCATCGCCAGCGTATTGCGCTGGTCGAACCCCGCGCGCAGCGGCTGCACCCAATCGCGGCGATCGGTGTGGGTGGTGCCGGAGAAGCTCCAGAAGCCGCCGGGCGCCTCGGCCAGTTCATGCGCGGCATTGCGCCAGCCGGCGACCTGCACGGCAGTGCTGCCCAGGTTGCGGTAGCGCGTCTGCAGCACGGCGAAGCCGGGAAGACCGTCGAAGAAGGTCAGCGCCACTTCCTTTTCCAGGTTGCCGGAACGGCCGGTGACGATCGACTGGTGACCGCTGCCGTGACGCGCGTCGGCGACCGGTTGTTCCCGGTGGCCGGTGATGGCGAAGTCGTCGACCGCGCCATCGGCCAACAGCAAGCTCTCGCTGGGTTGCCACGGCGTGAGCGGCTTGCCGCGGACCACCAGGCGCGTGTGCAGGCGGTGATCGAAGGCGATCGCCAGTACTGCATCGCCGGCGGTGGCGCCGGTGCCGCCATCGGTGCGGCCGGCACCGGGATAGCCAGGCCGGGATGCCGCCAGCGCCTTCGGCAGCATGAGCCACGCCGCGCCACCGGCCACGCTGCCGGCCACGAGCTTCAATACAGTGCGTCGTCCGATCGGGCGCATGGCGAATTCCTCTTGAGACGTCGTCCCGATTCTGCGTCACTCGTCGCTCTTGATGCAAGCGTTTCGTTTCGGTATGGTTCGAAAATGTTTCGTTATATTGCCGAGGTGGACCGATGAACACGATCTTCCGTCCCGCCGTCCTTGCCCTGTTGGCCATCGCGGCAGCCCTTTCCAGCGCCTGCGCGACGGCGAGCCGGCATGCCGCGGAAAGTTATTCGATGGCCGACTTCGGCCAGGTGCGCAAGTTCGACGCCCACGTCCACGCCAACACGCCCGATCCGGCATTCCTCGAACAGGCGCGCGCGGACGGTTTCGAGTTGCTGTCGATCAACGTCGACTATCCCGACTTCCCGAGCATCGCGCGGCAGCACGCGGCCGCCGCGGCCCTCGCGGCGAGGGATCCGGCGCATTTCCACTGGGCCACGACCTTCTCGATGAAGGGATTCGGCACGCCGGGCTGGACCGACCGGGTCGATGCGAAACTTGCCCGCGACGTGGCGGCGGGCGCCCTGGCGGTGAAGATATGGAAGAACGTGGGCCTGGCGGAGCGGAGCGCCGACGGCAAGCTGATCATGCTCGACGATCCGGGCCTGGCCCCCGTGGCCGAGCAGGTGCGCGCGCTCGGCGTGGCCTTGATCGACCACCAGGGCGAGCCGCAAAACTGCTGGTTGCCGCTGGACCAGATGACCACCGACAACGATCGCGAGTACTTCAGCAAGCATCCGGAGTACTACATGTACCTGCACCCGGAGATGCCGCGTTACGAGGATCTGATGGCGGCGCGTGACCGCTTCGTGGCCGCGCATCCGAAGCTGCGCTTCGTCGGCGCGCACCTGGCCAGCCTGGAGTATGACGTCGACCGCATCGCCGCCTTTCTCGACCGTTTCCCCAACGCCTCGGTGGACATGGCCGCGCGCATGAGCCAGGTGCAGTACCAGTCGGTGCGCGACCGCGAGAAGGTGCGCAACTTCTTCATCCGCTACCAGGATCGGGTGATGTACGGCACCGACCTGACCTACGGCCCCGATGCCGACCCCGCCGAGTTCCGCCGCGAGGCGCACGCGGCGTGGAGCTCCGACTGGCGCTACCTGGCCACCGGCGAGACGCAGCACGTGGACATGATCCACGCCGACGTGCCGGGCCTGGCGCTGCCGCGCGCGGTGATCGACAAGATCTACTACGGCAATGCGATGCGCGTGTTCGTCAGGCCGGGCACCTAGGAGCCCGCCTGCGGGCGATGCCTTTGAGCCGGGATAGGGCCCTTCGACAAGCTCGGGGCAGTGAATGGGGGATTGGGGATTTGCGGGAGCGTCAGGAGCATCGCCGGCGAGCGGGCTCCTGCGGCGGCGGCGCTCTCATGCTTTTGCGAATCCCGAATCCCTGCTCTCAGGCCAGCAACAACTCGAAACCGAGCTGATGGCTGGCCTGGATGATGTCCTCGGGTGCGCCGGTGTCCGTGATCAACACGTTCAACGCGGTGACGGGGATGATGCGGTGCAGGCAGACTTTGCCGAACTTCGAACTGTCGGTGATGGAAATGACCACGCGTGCGGCCTCCACCATCTTGCGGTTGAGCAGGGCCTCGGGCTCGTAATGGGTGGTGATGCCGCGCTCCAGGTCGAAACCGTCCACGCCGAGGAACAGCTTGTCCACGTGCAGCGCGTCCAGCGCCTCGACCGTCAGCCCGCCGTAGAACGCCATGTTGCGCCGGCGCAGTTCGCCGCCGAGCATGACGAGGTTGATGCTCGGCTTGGATGCCAGCGCGGTCAGCACGCCGTAGTCGTTGGTGACCACGGTGATGTCGATGTCCGGCAACGCCTTGGCCAGCTGGATGGCCGTGGTGCCCGAGTCGATGGCAACGGTGTCGCCGGGCTTGATCAGGGTCGCGGCGCGCACGCCGATGCGGCGCTTCTCGGCCAGGTAGCTGGTGATCTTCGCTTCGTAATTGGGTTCGGCGGGGCTGCCGTTGCCGATCACGCCGCTGTCGATCGCGCCGCCGTAGGCGCGCGCCATCACGCCGCGCTCGGCCAGGTAGCGCAGATCCTTGCGCACGGTCTGCGCGCTCACGCCGAAGCGGTCGGCGAGCCTGCTGACCTGGACGCTTCCTTGCTGGCGGACGAGTTCGCTGATCTGGAGGCGTCGTTGACTGGTATCGCGAGTAGCGGCCATTTGGGAGTTCCGACGGGTGGCGAAATTATGCCGTATTTCGTTGTATTTCGCTATTGATGCGAAACGAAACATGATATAGGCTCGGTTTCGTTGTTTAGATGTAAGGTCCGCCATCGCGCCCCCAGGAGAGAGCCTTTGAACGCCGCATCCTTTCACCGAAACACACTGTCTTGTGCCGTCGCGCTGGCGCTACTGATACCGGCGGCGGCGTTCTCCCAGACAGCGCCTGCCAGCGCCGCCACGACGCAGAGCCCGCAGGCGGTCCCGGTCGACCAGGGCACGCCGCGCGCCGCCACCGAGCTGGCCACCGTGGTGGTTACCGGCGAGCGGGGCAGCATGGCGCGCTCGACCGAACTCAAGCGCGATGCCGGCACCGTGCAGGATTCGATCAGTGCGCTCGAACTGGGCATGTTCCCCGACGACAACGTGGCCGACTCGCTCAGCCACATTACCGGCGTGGCCATCTCGCGCACGGCCGGCGGCGAGGGACAGAAGGTCAGCGTGCGCGGCCTCGGCCCGGAGTTCACGCTGACCACGTTCAACGGCCGCATCCTGGCGACTGATGGCGCCGGTCGCGACTTTGCCTTCGACGTCCTGCCCGCCGACGTGATCAGCGGTGCCGACGTGATCAAGGGCGCGCAGGCCTCGCTGACCGAAGGGGGCATCGGCGGCCTGATCAACCTGCGTTCGGCCAGCCCGTTCGACCGGCCCGGACAGCACGGCATCGTGCGCCTGGAGGGCGACCGCAACCAGATGTCCGAACTCAACGGACACAAGTTTTCGGCCGCCTACAGCAACACCTTCGCCAACGACACCGTCGGCGTGCTGCTGGGCGTGGTCAAGGCCAAGCGCAAGGATCGCACCGACGTCGCCGGCAACGACGGCGGCTGGACGCGCAACCCCGACCCCAGCGATCCCAATTGGTACGGCAACGCCTGGGGCGGCAACATCGACCTCAACGGCAACGGCGAACTGGACCCGGAAGATTACGGATTGATCGCCCCCGGCCAGTTCCGGGTCGGCTCGATCCTGGAGGACAAGAAGCGCAGCGCCTATTCCGGCAAGATCGAGTGGCGTCCGAACGACCGGGTGCGCATCGTGGTGGATGGGTTGAAGACGCGCCTGGATTCGCCGCAGGTGTCCTTCCAGCAGTCCTACTACCCGCTGTTCGCGCCGGGGCGCTGGTCCGACATCACCGTGCAGAACGGCATCGTCACCGGTTTCACCATGGACAACCCGGACCCGGAGCTGCGGCTCAATCCGGAACTGCTGAACCAGACCCAGTACCGCGTCGTCGATACCGCGCTGTACGGCATCAACGGCGAGTGGAAGGCCACCGACGACCTGACCCTGACCGGCGACCTGTACCGCTCCACCTCGGAGCGCCGCTCCGGCGGCCAGGACACCTACGTCGTGCTGCGCATGAACCAGCCCAACACGGCCCGCATCACCCTCGGCCCGTATGCGGTGCCCAACGTCGACGTCAAGTTCGACGACGGCCGCGACCTGATCTCGGGCCTCGCCAGCGGCCAGTTCAGCGATTCGGACTTCAACACGCACTACATGGAGTTGAGCGGCGACAACATCCGCGACGAGATCACCGGCGGCACCGTGGCCGGCAAGCTGTTCGTCGGCAAGTGGGGCGTGGACAACCTGCGCTTCGGCGTGACCCGCACCGAGCGCGAGAAGTCGCGCGACCTGGTCAACAACACACTCAACGGCGGCGCGGACTACTACTCCGAGGACAACGCCATCAACGTGGCCGACCTCGGCGGCAACGTGATCTCGCACTCCTTCCACCTGCCGCACTTCATGTCCGGCGTGGGCAGCAGCTTCCCACGCAGCTTCCTGGCCTTCGACGTGCCCAATTACCTGGCCCGGCTGCAGGCCTACAACGGCAACCTCCGCCCGGACGGCACGCCGTACGACTACGCGCTGGCCGGCCCGCAATGGAACCCGCTGCAGAGCTACCGCGTCAGCGAGAAGACCAACGCGTTCTACGTGCAGGCGGACATGTCCGGGGATCGCTGGGAAGGCGACGTCGGCGTGCGCCTGGTGCAGACCGATACCCGCGCCCAGGCCTGGGACGCCAAGATCCTGAGCATCACCGAGAACGGGCCTTTCAACTACACCGCCCAATACGACGCGCCGACGCCGGTCGTCCAGGACGCCCATTACAGCTATCTGCTGCCCTCGGCCAACTTCACCTGGCATTTCACCGATCAGTTGCAGTTGCGCGCCGGCGCGGCCAAGACCATGGCGCGTCCGGCAGTGAACCAGCTGGCGCCGACCAACACCACCGAAAGCGTGTCGTGGGGCGAGTTCACCCAGGTCTACGGCGGCAACGCGGACCTCAAGCCCTACAGTGCGGCTCAGGGCGACCTGTCGCTGGAGTGGTATTTCGCCGAGCACTCCGTCGCCAGCCTGGCGGTGTTCTACAAGCGCATCACCAACCAGATCACCACCAGTTGGGAAACCGGCCAGGACATCGGCGTGCCGGGTTACCTGTTCAACATCATGCGTCCGATCAATGGCGACCACGCCAGGGTGAAGGGCATGGAGATGAGCCTGCAGCACTTCTGGAACAACGGTTTCGGCGTGCGTGCGCAGTACACGCGCAACCTGTCCACGAGCTGGGTGGACGGCGAGCAGCGGCCGCTTGAAGGCATCGCCCCGGCGACCTATTCGCTGGGCGTGATGTACGAGAAGGGCAAGTGGTCGGTGGGCGCCAACGCCGACCGCACCAACGGCTTCGTCACCGCGATCAACGTGCTGGGTACCGGCTACAACGAGCAGGCCGACGCGATCACCTGGGTCACCGCGCACGTCTCCTACAAGTTCAACGACATGATCAGCGTCAGCCTGGACGGCCAGAACCTGCTGGACAAGGCGCAGACCTACAGCATCAACGGCAACCCGCTGCTGTCGCAGGGCTATTACCGCTATGGCCGTTCCGTCAACCTGGGGGTGGCGCTGCGCTTCTAGGGCGGCGCGCGCCGGCGTGCCCGACTTCCCGGGCACTGCGTGGCGCGTGGGTTTGATCTGCATGGCTTGATCCGCATCGGGAGGGGGCGAGTGTCGCGCCCTCCCGATGCGGCTTCCCGCAGGACGGGCTGCGCAAACGCAATTTCTTGCAGGCTTTCGCGTCGGCTTGGTACGTTATATCGTTGCGTTCCGATCTTTTCCTCAAGACGCGCACGCATGAAAACCCCGCGGTCCGATTGTCTGCTGGCACCGTCGCGATGACGGCCGCGATGATCAGACGGGCAGGCGGGTCGCTGCTGGCGGTCGTCGCGGTGCTGGCGATCGGCGGCTGCGCGGTGGGGCCGGATTTCCGGAAGCCGGCGGCACCGGATGTTGCCAGCGTGGCCGCCGGGCCGCTGCCGGAGCGCACCCCCGGTGCGAATGTCGCCGGCGGGCAGCCCCAGCGTTTCGTTTCCGGCGGCGACATTCCCGCGCAGTGGTGGACGCTGTTCCATTCGGCCGCGCTCGACGCGCTGATCGCACAGGCGCTGGCGCACAACCCCGATCTCAAGGCCGCACAGGCCGCACTGGCGGTGGCGCGCGAGAACACCCGCGCCGGACGCGGTGCGTACGCGCCAAGCGTCAGCGCCGGCTTCTCGGCCAGCCGCGAACAGGACCCGCCCGGCGCGCTGGCGCCGGTGCCCAGCAACAACGCGTACCTGTACAACCTGTTCACGCCGCAGGTCAGCGTGTCGTACGTGCCGGACGTGTTCGGCCTGAACCGGCGCAACGTGGAATCGCTCAAGGCGCAGCAGCAGGCGGTGCGGTTCCAGATGCTTGCCACGCGCATCACGCTCAGCGCCAACGTGGTGGTGGCGGCAGTGCAGCAAGCCTCGCTGCGCGCTCAGGTCGCCGCGACCCGCGAGCTGATCGCGACCAACGCGAAGATGGTCGAGCTGCTGCGCTACCAGCTCGTCAAGGGCTACGCGGGGCGGCTCGATCTCGCCGCGCAGGAATCCCAGCTGGCCCAGTTGCAGGCCACGCTGCCGCCGCTGCTGAACCAGCTGGACCAGCAGAACCATCTGCTGGCCGTGCTGGCCGGCGAACTGCCCGGCGAGGCGGCGCCGCAGGCGTTCGACCTGGCCAGCCTGCATCTGCCGCAGCAGCTTCCCGTGAGCCTGCCCTCGACCCTGGTGGCGCAGCGCCCCGACGTTCGCCAGGCAGAGGCCAACCTGCATGCGGCCAACGCGCAGATCGGCGTAGCCATCGCGAACCGGTTGCCCGACATCACGCTGACGGCAAATGCAGGCAGCAGCGCGCTGGCGATCAAGCAGTTGTTCAAGAGCGGCACCGGCTTCTGGAGCCTGGGCGCGGATCTGGCCGCCCCGATCTTCCAGGGCGGCAGCCTGCTGCATCAGGAGCGCGCGGCCAAGGCGGCCTACGTGCAGGCGGCCGAGGAATATCGCGGCACGGTGCTGACCGCGTTCCAGAACGTGGCCGACACGCTGGCCGCGCTGCAGCACGATGCCGAGGGCCTGCAGGCGGCGGCCAGGGCGGCGGACGCGGCCAAACTCGCGCTGGAAATCTCGCAGCGCCAGTACCAGGACGGCTACGCCAGCTACCTGTCGCTGCTGGGCGCGGAGCAGGCCGACCAGCAGGCGCGCATCGCGCTGGTGCAGGCGCAGGCGAGCCGCTATGTCGACACCGCCGCGCTGTTCCAGGCCATGGGCGGCGGCTGGTGGCACGACGCCGACACCCACTCCACCGATGCCGCTGCCACCCGGGATAGCGATGAAAAGTAGACCCTGCTCCGCACCGTTCTGGCGCATCGGCGTCCTGTGGTCCGTGCTTGCGCTGATCGTCGTGTCGACGCTGGCCGCCTGCTCGTCGAAGGCCGCACCCCAAGCCGCCGCCGACACGCCGCACAACGTGACGCTGACCGCGGCGCAGCGCCAGCACATCCATCTGCTGACCATCGAACGCAGCAGCTTCCATCGCAGTATCGAAACCAGCGGCGTGGTGGATTTCGACCATGACCGTGCCACGCAGGTGCTGGCGCCGTTCTCCGGTCCGGTGACCGAGGTGCTGGTGAACCCGGGTGACAAGGTCAAGGCGGGACAGCCGCTGGCGCGGGTGGATTCGCCCGACTTCGCCGCCGCCGTCGGCGCGTATCGCAAGGCGCTCGCCGCGGCGCATGCTGCCGACCAGCTGGCGGCGACCGATCGCGACCTGTATGCGCACCAGGCGATCTCGCAGCGCGAGCACGCGCAGGCGCAATCCGATGCGGCGGGGGCGGATGCCGATCGCGACGCCGCGTTGCAGGCGCTGCTGGCCCTGCATGTCGACCCGCAAACCATCGCGGCGATACGCGAAGGCAAGCCGGTGGCGCATGGCCAGGGCGTGATCCGCGCGCCGATCGCCGGCACCGTGGTGGAGAAGTCGATCGCGCCGGGCCAGTTGCTGGCGGCCGGTTCGACGCCCTGCTTCACCGTCGCCGACACGTCGAAAATGTGGGTGATGGCGCAGCTGTTCGGCGACGACCTGGCGGCGGTGAAGAACGGCGACGCGGCCACCGTCGAGGTCGGCGGGGATGACGCGGCGATGCCCGGCAAGGTGACCAACGTCGGTGCCGTGGTCGATCCCGATACGCGCTCCGTCGGCGCCCGCGTGCTGGTCGACAACCCGGACGGCGTGCTCAAGCGGCAGATGTACGTGCGCGTGAAGATCCGCTCCGGCGACGCGCGCACGGGCTTGCTGTTGCCGGTGTCGGCGGTGCTGCGCGATGACGAGAACCTGCCGTTCGTGTACGTGGCGGCGGCCGACGGCGGCTACGCGCAGCGCACGATCACGCTGGGCGGACGCGTGGGCGATGCCTTCGAGATTCCCGACGGCCTGCACGCCGGCGACAAGGTCGTGGTGGACGGCGCGATCTTCCTGCATTTCATGCAGACCCAATGAGCGCGCAGACCCCACCCGAGGGGCTGCCGCCGCGCCCCGCCTCGCTGATCAACCGCATCGTCGCGTTCGCGCTGCAGCAGCGCATGCTGATGGTGCTGTTGGCGCTGGGCCTGGCCGCGGCCGGCGTGTGGTCCTACAACATCCTGCCGATGGATGCGTACCCGAACCTGTCGCCGCCGATGGTCGACATCGTCACGCAGTGGCCGGGGCATTCGGCCGAGGAAGTGGAGCGGCTGATCACGGTGCCGGTGGAGCTGGGCATGAATGCCATCCCCGGCATGGTGACCAAGCGCTCCGTGTCGCTGTACGGCCTGTCGGACGTCACGCTCGGCTTCGCCGACGGCACCGATCCGTATTTCGCGCGCCAGCGCGTGCGCAACCGCCTGCCGGATGTCGAACTGCCCGACGGCGTGTCCTCGTCGATGTCGCCGATGTCGCCGCCCTCGGGGCTGGTGTACCGCTACGTGCTGCAGAGCACCGACCGCTCGCCGATGGAGCTGAAGACGCTGAACGACTGGGTCGTCGCGCCGCAGTACCGCTCGGTGCCGGGCGTGGCCGACGACTCCGGTTTCGGCGGCGGCACCATGCAATACCAGGTGCTGCTCGATCCGGTGAAGATCGCCGCGCTGGGCATGTCGGTGGCGCAGGTCGAGGCCGCGCTGGCGGCCAACAACGGCAACGCCGGCGGCGGCTTCTACACCCAGGGCGGGCAGTTCTTCTACGTGCGCGGGCTGGGCCGGCTCGAGACCGTGCAGGACATCGGCGACGTGGTGCTGGCGGTGCACGACGGCACGCCGATCCTGGTGAAGAACGTGGGCACCGTGCAGGTCGGCATCGCGCCGCGGCTGGGCGAGTTCGGCTACATGGACCAGGACGACGCGGTGGAGGGCGTGGTGCTGGCGCTGACCGGCTCGAAGACCGAGAACGTGTTGCAGCGGGTCGAGGCGAAGACGCAGGAGCTCAACCGCGACGTGCTGCCCGACGACGTGAAGATCCACCCGTTCTACGACCTCACCGACCTGATCGGCCAGACCAAGGCGGTGGTGATGCACAACCTGCTGCTGGGCATGGCGCTGGTGATCGCGGTGCTGATCTTCTTCCTCTACGACGTGCGCGCGGGGCTGATCGTGGCGGTCACGATCCCGCTGGCGCTGCTGTTCGCCTTCGTGTGCCTGGACCTGAAGGGCGCCTCGGCCAACCTGCTGTCGATCGGCGCGGTGGATTTCGGCATCCTGGTCGATGGCGCGATCTTCATGGTCGAGAACATCTTCCGCGAGCTGGCCGCGCGGCAGGGCAGCGAGTTCAGCATCAGGGAAGTCATCCAGGGCGCCGCCTCGGAAGTGGACCGCCCGCTGGTCTACGCGGTGGCGGTGATCGTGGCCAGCTTCCTGCCGATCTACGTGCTGACCGGGCCTTCCGGCACGCTGTTCAAGCCGATGGCGGACACCATGATCTTCGCCCTGGTCGGCTCGCTGCTGGTCACGCTGACCCTGCTGCCGGTGCTCTGCGCGCTGTTCATGCGCCGTGGCGTGCGCGAGCGGCGCAACGCCATCTACGACAGGTTCAAGACGTGGTACGTGCGCGGACTGGAGCGCCTGCAGCAGCACGCGTGGCGCGTGACCGGGGCCTCCCTGCTGCTGCTGGTGATCGCGCTGGTGATGATGCGCGGCATCGGCGCCGAGTTCATGCCGCACCTGGACGAAGGCTCGCTGTGGGTGCGCGCCACCATGCCGTACACCATCTCCTTCGACGAGGCCTCGAAGATCTCGCCGCAGATCCGGCGCATCCTGCGCTCCTTCCCCGAGGTCACCACGGTCGGCTCCGAGCTGGGTCGCCCGGACGACGGCACCGATTCGACCGGCTTCTTCAACGACGAGTTCTTCGTCGGCCTGAAACCGTACTCGCAGTGGGACGGCAAGTACCGCAGCAAGGCCGACCTGATCGCGGCGATCGACAGGAAGCTGCAGGTGTTTCCCGGTATCCAGTTCAACTACACCCAGCCGGCCGAGGATGCGGTGGACGAGGCCGAGACCGGCCTGAAAAGCTCGCTCGCGGTGAAGATCTACGGCCCGGACCTGCACGTGCTGCAGGCCAAGGGCAAGGCGATCAAGCAGGCGATGGAAAAGGTGCGCGGCATCACCGACCTGACCCTGGTCCACGAGCTGGGGCAGCCGAACCTGTCGATAAAAATCGATCGCGCCAAGATCGCGCGCTACGGGATCAACGTCGAGGACATCAACAAGCTGATCGAGGCGGCGATCGGCGGCGACGTGGCCACCGAGGTAGCGCAGGGAGAAAAGCAGTTCGACCTGCTGGTGCGGCTGCAGCCGCAATACCGCGACAACCCGCAGCAGATCGGCGAGATCCCGGTAGCCACGCCCGGCGGCCAGCAGATTCCGCTGAAGGAGCTGGCCGACATCAGCATCGCCAACGGCGCCTCCTTCATCTATCGCGAGAACGGTTCGCGCTACATCGGCGTGCAGTTCTCGGTGAGCGGACGCGACCTGGCCGGTGCGGTGAACGAAGCGATCGCCCGGGTCGGCCGCGACGTGAAGCTGCCGCACGGCTATCGGCTGGAGTGGGGCGGCGAGTACAAGGAGTACACCGCCTCGCGCGCACAGATGAACGTGATCCTGCCGCTCACCCTGCTGCTGATCTTCGGCCTGCTGTTCGTGCTCTACGGCAATTTCAAGTTCCCGTTCATCACCGTGGCCGGCGTGCTGCTGTCCGCACCGTTCGGTGCGATCGTGGCGATGTGGCTCACCGGCACGCCGTTCTCGGTGTCCTCGGCGATCGGCTTCATCGTGCTTTTCGGCGTGTCGGTGCTGACCGGCGTGGTCTACATTTCCTGCGTCAACGAGCTGCGCCTGGGCGGCATGGACATCGCCAGGGCGGTGCACGAGGCGGCGATCCTGCGTCTGCGCCCGATCACCATGACCGCGCTGGTGGCTGCGCTCGGCCTGTTGCCGGCAGCCATCGCCAGCGGCGTCGGCACCGATTCGCAGCGCCCGTTCGCGCTGGTGATCGTGGCCGGCATGCTGTCGCGATTGCTGATCGGCATGTACCTGATGCCGGCGTTGTATGCGCTGGTGGCGCGGCCGAACGATCGGTTGCAGGTGTAGGCGACCGCGCGCGTTCTTCCTTGCGGTATCCACGCGGAAGAGCCGGCGGGCGGTGCCCGCCCTACGCCTCGCCGCCCCGGGTAGGGCGGGCACTGCCCGCCGCTTTCCGGCTGTCGAAAGATCTCAGCCGCCCGACTCGATCTGCTGCACGAGGTTCCAGAGGATGCGTGAGTCCTGCGGATCGAGTTCGTCGCCGCCGAGGCCGCGGTAGTGGTTGTGGAACGCGCGCACCGTGGCGGCGCGATCGTCCAGCGGGTAGCCGACCACGGCCAGCGCCATCCACGGGTCGAAGCCGGCCGGCGGGTCGACCAGCACGCCCTGCGGCCAGCGGCCGAAGCCCGCGGCGGCCAGTCGCTGCCAGGGAAACAGCGGGCCGGGATCGTTCTTGCGCGCAGGCGCGAGATCCTGGTGGCCGATGATCTGCTCGCGCGGGATCTGCAGGCGTTCGGTGAGGTCGGCGAGCAGGCGCAGCAGGCTGTCGATCTGCGCTTGCGCGAACGGGCTGTGGCCGTCGTTGTCCAGCTCGATGCCGATCGAGGCGGAGTTGAGGTCGGTGATCGTGCCCCAGCGCCCGCCGCCGGCATGCCAGGCGCGCAGCTGGTCGGACACCAGCTGGTAGAGATGCCCGTCGGCGCCGATCAGGTAGTGCGCGCTGACCGGACCGCCACTGTTGGCCGTGCGCAAGGTTTCCAGGCTCTGCCGAACCGATTGCTGGTCGGTGAAATGCAGCACGATCAGCACCGGCCGGCGGATGTCGTGGTTCGGCGAGGGCACCCAGGTCGCCAGCGGATTGCGCGGCGGCAGCGGGGCGCAGGCGGCGAGCAGGGCGAGCGCAAGCAGCACGGAGGCGGCGCGCAGCAGGCGGGGTATCGGGAATGCGCGCATCGCGGTGGGTCTCATGGTTTCGCGTTCTTTCTCGTCATTCCGGCGTTCGCTGGAATGACGGTGATGGGTGATGGCGGTGATCAACGCAACCACGGCCGGGCGATCTCCAGCGCGGTGCGGTACGGCTCCGGCTCGTTGCGGTTGCTGAGCAGGATCACGGTGAGGCGCTGCTTCGGCCAGCGCACGATCACGTTGCGGAAACCGATGCTTTCGCCGGAGTGCCACAGCGTGTCGCCGGTGATGCGCCAGCCATAACCGTAGCTGGCCTCGTACGGTTCGCCGGTGACCTTCACGTGCGGGCTGAAGGCGAGCTTGCGCGAGGCGTCGCTGAGCAGGCGGTCGTCGTACAGCGCGGCGTCCCACTTCGCCAGGTCCTCGGCCGAGGAATAGATGCCGCCGTCGCCGCGGGTGGCGCTGGTGACGCTCTGGTCGGTGCGCGTCCACTGGCCGCCCACCTCGCTGTAGCCGTAGGCGCGGTCGTCCACGTCGGGGCCGCCCTTCTCGTACAGCAGCGTGTGATTCATGCCCAGCGGCTGGAAAATCTGCTGCTTGAGGTACAGCGGCAGGCTGTAGCCCGAGGCGCGCTCGACCACCAGGCCGAGCAGCACGTAGCCGGTGTTGCTGTAGCGGTAGGCGGTGCCGGGCGCGAAGTAGGTTTTCGGGGTGGCGGAGAGCATGCGCAGCACGTCGTTGTCGCTGACCTGCCCGGTGGTGCCGGGCGGGATCAGGTCTTCGTAGTCGACCAGGCCGCCGGTGTGGTCGAGCAGCTGGCGCAGGGTGACGGCGGAGGTCGTCTGCGGCAGCGAGGGCAGCCAGCGGCGTATCGGATCGTCCAGCGTGAGTCGACCCTGTTCGGCCAGCAGCAGGATCGCCGCGGCGGTGAACTGCTTGCTCACCGAGGCCAGCCGGTAGTTGGTGGCCGGCGTGGCCTTGTCGTCGTCCTCGAGGTTGGCCAGGCCGTAGCTGCGATCGACGACGGCCTTGCCGTCCTTGATGACCAGCAGCGAGGCGCCGGGCACGTCGCCGGCGTAGGGCGCCATCAGCGCGTCGACCGGATCGACCGGCTTGGTTCCGCCGCAGCCGGCGAGCAGGATGGCAGCGGCGAGGCCGATGAAGAGTCTGTGCATGGCGGATCTCCCCTCGTTGATCGTGCCTCGTAGGGCGGGCACTGCCCGCCGCATTTGCGAAGCGCGTTGCGCCGCGCCGAAGAGCCGGCGGGCAGTGCCCGCCCTACGGGTATCGGCGCATGGTTGCTCCGGGCCGGTCATTGCACCGGCACGTCGTAGATCGTGTGTGGGGTCGGCTCCGGTTCGAGGGTGTAATGCCACCACTCCATCGGGTAATTGCGGAAGCCTTCGCGTTGCATGGCGTCGCGCAGCACCACGCGGTTGGCGTGCTGCTGCGCGGTCACCTCGGGCGAGTCGGTGTGCGCGCGCACGTCGAAGAAATCGAAATCGGTGCCCATGTCCAGCGGCGTGCAATGCGTGCCGTCGTCGGCGCACTGCTGCATGGTCAGGTCGATGGTGGCGCCGCGGCTGTGACCCGAGCTTTCCGCGATGTAGCCGTGCAGGAGTTCGGACTTGTCCAGCCGCGGGTAGTGCTGCGGCTTGGTGCGCTGGTCGGAAAGGTCGTGCGCCCAGCGCACGAAGTGCGCCACCGCGCGGGCGGGGCGGTAGCAGTCCCAGATCTTCAGGCGCCGGTGCTGCGCGCGCAGCTCGTGCTCGACCTTCGCCAGCGCCTCGGCGACCGGGCGCAGCAGCAGGCAGGCCGGCGCGCGATAGCCGTCCGCCGGCGTGCCCATAAAGTTGTCGCTGCCGGCGTACTTGATGTCCTCGGCGATGTCCGGCACCAGCGTGCGGATGTCGACCAGGGTCGCCGCGGCGGCAGTCGTCGCCGGCGACAGCGCCGGCGGCTGGTCCGCGTGGGTGATGCCGCTGACGGCGACGAGCAGGGCAAACGCGATCAGATGCCCGGCTTTCGCAGGAGCCCACTTGCGGGCGATGCCTTTTCTTCCGCCAGGCACGGGAGCATCGCCCGCAAGCGGGCTCCTGCCGGCGGTGATGGGCGACGGGTTGGTCATGGGTGGCAGCTCCCGACGCGCTGGAAATCGAGGTCCTCGTAGTCGGAACTGAAGTCGCCCAGCGGGTCGAGCTTGGCCATGCGCAGGGTGATCGGCTGGCTGGCGGTGGCCGCATGGAAATCCAGCCAGGCATCCAGGTCGGCCGAATCGTCCCAGTGCACGAAATAACGCTTGCCCAGGCGCATCACCGTGCCGGCCAGCGTCGGCGACTTCGCGGCGGCGAAATGCATTTTTCCGTCGCGCGGGCACAGCGTGACGTCGCCGAACCACGGGTCGCGATACTGCCCGCTCCAGCGCGCCAGTTCGGCGGTGCTGGCTGGCCGCTGCGTCGAGGTGTCCGGGGCGGACGAGGACGGCGACCGCTGCTTCGCCTGCTGCTTCAGCGCGTCGGCGTACCAGCTCACGTCGCGGCTGGAGTCGGGCGCGGTGAAATGCTTCATAAGCACCTCGCCGAGCACGGTGCGTGCGTCGTCCGCCTCGCCGTTGATCATGAACACGAAGCCGCTCTTGCGGTCCGGCAGCAGGGCCAGCATCGAGTACATGCCGTTCAGCGTGCCGGTGTGCCACACGCTCCACTGGCCGTCGACGTCGGCCATGCGCCAGCCGTAGCCGTAGGCCATGATGTGGCTGTTGTCCCAGGCGCGGCGCTGTGCGGAAACCGGGATCAGCATGTGCGGCGCCTGCAGCACGTCGCGCTGCACCGACGACAGCCACTGCAGTTGTGCGTGGGTCGGCACCAGCCAGTTGCGCGCCCAGCTCAGCATGTCGGTGAGGTCGCAGCGGATGCCGCCGGCGGCGGCCGAGGTGATCGCGGGAATCGCCGCGGCTTCGGGGATCGGCGCGTTGCGGCCGCCGTCGCGGCGATGCGGCGTGGCCACGTCGCCGACCGTGTCGCGGTTCCACGCGCCGACCTGGCAGCGGTCCAGGTGCAGCGGCTCGAACACTTCGCGCCGCATCAGCGTTTCGTACGGCGCACCGCCCGCGGCGGCGGCGACTTCGCCGGCCACCACGTAGAGCAGGTTGTCGTACTGGTATTGCGAGCGGAAGCTGTAGCCGGGCTTGATGAAGGCGAGGCCGTGGATGATGTCGGCGCGGGTGAACGCGTTCGGCTCCGGCCACAGCATCAGGTCGCCGCCGCCCTCGGGCAGGCCGCTGGAATGGGTGAGCAGGTCGGCCACGCGCATGTTCGCGGTGACCCACGGATCGTGCATGCGGAACTGCGGCAGGTACTTCGTCACCGGATCGTCCCAGCGCAGCTTGCCCTGGTCGACCAGCCGGCCGAGCAGGGCGGTGGTCATCGCCTTGCTGTTGGAGGCGATCTTGAACAGCGTCTGCGGGGTGATCGGCTGGCCCGAGCCGGCGATGGTTTCGCCCACGGTGCGCGTGTAGACGACCTGCCCGTTCTCGATCACGCCCACGGCGATGCCTGGCAGGTGGTAGCGGGCGACGGTGGCGTCGACGATCTTGTCGAGGGCAGCGGTTTCCGCCCCGGGCGTGGCCGCGTGGACGAGCGTGCAGCCCAGCCCGAGTGCCGCGGCCAGCAGCAGGCGCGGCTTAATGACGATCAGCATGGCGCTCGACCTCGCCCCACACGCGCAGCAGGTTGCCGCCCCACAGCTTGGCGATGTCCTCGTCGCTGAAGCCGGCCTTGCGCAGCGCGGCGGTGACGTTGCGTGTCTCGCTGGCGTCCTTCCAGCCGGTGATGCCGCCGCCGCCGTCGAAGTCGGAGGCGATGCCGACGTGGTCGATGCCGGCCACCTTCACCATGTGGCGGATCTGCTTCACGTAGTCGTCCAGGGTGGCCAGCGGGTATTGCTTCTGGATCGCGGCCATGCCCGCTTCCATCTCGGGACGGTAGTCGTCGTTGTCGCTGTCGTATTCCTTCTCGCCGGCCTGCTTGGCGATGGCGTTCTGCAGTTTCTTTTCGGCGGCCTCGCGGCCCGGGTCCTTCTTCAGGAATTCCTTGTAGGCCACGGCGTCGATCACGCCGCCCTTGGCGGCGATCGCGCGCAGCAGGTCGTCGGGCAGGTTGCGCGGGTGGTCGAGCACGGCGCGGGCGCCGGAGTGCGAGGCGATGATCGGCGTGCTGGATGCCTTCAGCGCATCGCGCACGCAGTTGTCCGAGGCGTGCGAGATGTCGACCAGCATGCCGAGTTCGTTCGCGCGCTTCACCACGGCGCGGCCGAAGTCGCTCATGCCCTTGTCGCCGGCGCTGTTCATCGCCGGCTCGCCGTGTTCGGTGTCGGGCAGCGAGCTGGTGCACAGGTCGTTGTTGCCGACGTGGACCAGGCCGACCGAGCGCGCGCCGCGATCGAAGGCGGCGTCGAGGCGGTGGATGTCGTGGCCGAGCGAGTAGGCGTTCTCGATCTCGATCGTCGCCGAAAGCAGGCCGGCCTTGCGGTTGGCGAGCAGCTGTTCGGGCGTGGTGGCCAGGCGGATGCGGTCGGGATACATCATCAGCATGCGGCCGATGCCGTCGTATTTCTGGCTGGCCTGTTTCACCGCCTTGGCGTAGCCGGCGGCGTCGAGCTTGTGCTGCGGCACCCAGACCACGAAGAACGCCGCGTTCAGGCCGCCGCGCTCCATCTTGCCCAGGTCGACCAGCAATCGGGTGTCGTGCCCGACGTCGAAGCGCGGCTCGCCCATGTAGTTGAACGGGATGTCGACGTGGGTGTCGATGGTGACCGGCGGATCCTGCTGTGCCTGCGCGGGCAGCGCGGCAGCCAGGCTCAAGGCGGCGAGGAGGGCGAGGCGGACAGTCGTGTTCATGGCGTTTCCCAGTTCCGGGCCGGCTGTTCGCCGGCGATCATTTCCTCGAAATGCTGCCGCCGCCGCACGACGGCGTAGCGGCCCCGCTGCAGCAGTACCTCGGCGGCCAGCGGCCGCGAGTTGTAGGTGGAGGCCATCGACGTACCGTACGCGCCGGTGGCCTTGATCAGCAACAGGTCGCCGGCGGCGCATTCGGGCAGTTCGCGTGCGCGGGCGAAGGTATCGCCGGTCTCGCACACCGGGCCGACGATGTCGTAGGTGGTCATCGGGCGCGGCTCGTCCGCTACCGGCACGATGTCGTGCCAGGCGTCGTACAGGCTGGGCCGCTGCAGGTCGTTCATCGCCGCGTCCAGCACCAGGAACGTGCGCTCGATGCCGGGCTTGACGCGGATCACCCGGGTCAGCAGCACGCCCGCCTCGGCGACCAGGTAGCGGCCCGGTTCCAGCAGCAGGCGGCCGCGAAAACCGGCCAGCGCCTCGCGGATCACGCCTGCGTAATCGGCGGCGGCCACCGGCCGGTCCACGCCGGCGCGATAGCACACGCCCAGTCCGCCGCCGACGTCGATGCTGTTGACCGGGTGGCCGGCCTGCTCGAGTTCGCGCCAGAACGCGGCGACCCGCTGCAGCGCGAGCCGGAACGGTTCGACGCTGAGGATCTGCGAACCGATGTGCACGTGCAGGCCGTCGAGCTGCACGTGGTCGAACGACTTGCGTTGGGCGAACCAGCGGCGCGCCTCATCGATGCTCACGCCGAACTTGTTCTCCGACTTGCCGGTGGAGATCTTCGCGTGGGTCTGCGCGTCCACGTCGGGGTTGATGCGCACGGCGGCGCGCGCGGTCACTTCCTGAGCGTTCGCGACCCGTTGCAGGGTATGCAGTTCGTCCAGCGATTCGACGTTGAAGCGCATGATGCCGACGTTCAGCGCGCCGGCGATCTCGTCGGCGCTCTTGCCGACACCGGAGAACACGATGCGCTCGGCCGGCATGCCGGCGTTGAGCGCGCGGCGCAGTTCGCCGACCGAGACGATGTCGGCGCCGACGCCGGCTTGCGCCATCAGCTGCAGGATGGCGAGGTTGGGGTTGGCCTTGACCGCGAAGCAGATGGTGGCGTCGAGGCCGGCCAGCGCGGTTTTCAGCGCGTCGATGCGCTGGTGGATCGCGCTGGCGGAATAGGCGTGAAAGGGGGTGGGGATGCGTTCGGCCAGCCGCTGCAGGTCGACGCCATCGAGCCAGCGCGGCGCCGGCGTACCGGCGGCCGCGAGGTTGCCGGGCATGGCGGCTGGCGTGGCGTGGAGGTGGTTCATGGGCAGTGGCGGGCCATTGTCGGTCGCCCGCAGGGCGGGCAAAAAAAGGGCGACCCACCATTCCGTGTGGGTCGCCGCCAGGGGAGTACGTTCAGAAGTCCACGCTGAGGGTGAGTTGGGTGAAGCGCGGCGCCTGGAAGCTGATGCCGTCGCCGAAGGTGTCGCTGGTGCCGTTGCCGATGGTGGTCTGCAGGTCCTGGTCCACGTTCAGCGTCTGCTGGGTGTTGAACAGGTTGTATACCGCCAGCTTGGCCTTGAAGCGGCCGGTGTCGCCGATCGGCAGGATGTAGCTCACGCTGGCGCCGACGTTGTAGGTCCACGGCGTGCGGCCGTACTTTCCGCGCGGCGAGTTCACATAGACGCGGTCGGCGGAGAACTCCGAATCGCAGTTCTGCACGCAGGTGTAGTAGCTGTGGTAGTTGGACGCGTCGAACGGGTTGCCCACGCCGAAGCCGGTGATCGGCGTGCCGGACAGCGCCTGCAGGTCGGCGCCGAGCTGCCAGTGCGGAGTCAGCGCGTAGGTGCCGCGCAGCTTGAACTGGTGACGCCGGTCGTTGGGCAGGTAGCCGTCGCCGCCGAAGTTCACCCACGGGTCATCGAAGTTCTCGGTGCGGCCGGTGTCGTCGAAGTTGGTGTCCGAGTTGACCGGGCCTTCTGCGTTGCCGCGGCTCCACGACAGCGTGTAGGAGGCGTTGAACGCCCACTGGTCGTCCCACGCGCGGTTGATCTGGAACTCCACCGCGGTATAGCTGCGCTTGGGCTTCACCCAGCCGCGCTGGCCGATGTAGGTCATGATCGGGTCGCCGTCGGCGTCGACGCCATCCTGGCGGTACATCGCCCAGCCTTCTTTGGAGGTGTCCACGGTGATGTAGCCGTCGGGCGTGCCGTCGCAGTTGGAGTCGCCCCACACCTGCACCTTGGAGCCGGGGTTGGCCATCACCCAGCCGATGTAGCCATCCTCGCCGCACTGCGCGGTGGCGCTGATCTCCATGTCGTCGATCGCGTTGTGCAGGCGGCGATAGGTGCCGCTGACGCCCCACGACCACTTGTCGTCGATCATCTGCTGGAAGCCGAGGATCGCCTCGTCCTGGTAGACCTGGTCCATGTCGTGGTCGACCTCCGAGCGCAGGTCGCCGACGGTGCCGTCGCCCTGCGAGGTGTCGACGCCGCCCAGTTGCGGGCCGAGGATCGGCATGGCGTACTGCGAGCCGTTGCGGTCCTCGATCTGCCAGCCGCCGAAGGCGTAGTAGGTGCGTTCGTCGAGCAGGCCGCCGGCCTGCTTGATGTTGATCACGTTGGCCACCGGCAGGTAGTAGCGGCCGAGGTTGCCGAACAGCTTGGTGCTGCCGTCGCCCTTCATGTCCCACGAGAAGCCAACGCGCGGCGCGATCATGTTGTCCATCTTGATGTAGCTCTTGCCGTCGCCGCCCTTGTTGTCGAAGCCGTCGCTGCGGATGCCGGCGTTCAGCAGCAGGTTGGAGGTGACCTGCCAGTTGTCCTCGATGTAGTACGCCGAGTTGGTGGTCTCGAAGTTGCCGGCGATCTCGTAGCGGCGCGCGCGCACGTAGCCGGTGTAGCCGGGCGGGATCACGCCGCCGCCGTTGGGGTTGGAGATCGAGGAGCCCGGGTCGGCCTTGTACACGTTGTAGTAGATCGCGCCGGGGCCGGGGTAGTAGCGCTCGTAGTCGGAGGTGTTCTGCTCGTGGTCGAAGCCGAAGCGCAGCAGGTGGTCGCCCAGCGTCCACTCGAAGTCCGCGCGCGCCTGCTTGCGCACGTCGTTGCGATGGCTCACCGATGAATTGGTGGTGCAGCCGAGCGCGACACCGGGCAGGGCGATCTTGCCGTCGCTGGCCACGCGGTTGCATTCCACGTCGCTGAGCCCGCGGTTGAACGACTCGCGGTCGTTGCGGCCGTACATCAGCTTCATCGACAGGTCGTTGGTGAGGTAGCTGGTCCAGGTGAGGTTCCAGTTCCTGCCGCCGGTGTCGGTGTAGATCTCGTTGGTCTTGTTGCCGGTGATGTCGCCGGTGTAGGTGTAGTCGTAGACGTCGCCCACGTTGCTGTTCTTGTCCGAGAAGGCCATGAACTCAAGCAGGTTGGCGTCGGTGATGTGCCAGTCGATCTTGGTGCCCCAGAAGCCGGTGTCGGCGCTGTTCTTGGTCAGCGTGGTGCCGGCGTCGTTGGTGTTCTCCGGCGAGGAGTCGCGCGCCTCGTACATGGCGAAGAAGAACAGCTTGTCCTTCACGATCGGGCCGGACGCGTAGACGTTGAGCTTGGCCAGCGCGTCGCGGTCGCGGCTGGCGGTGAGGTAGCGCGTGCCGTCGGCGCGGTAGTGGTCGTCGGCGCGCGAGTGCCAGCTGGCCGGCTCCATGGTGAGCTCGGCGCCGTACTTGAACTGGTTGGTGCCCGAGCGCGTCACCGCGTTGATCACGCCGCCGGTGGTGCGGCCGAACTCGACCGAGTAGCCGCCGGTCTTGACCTGGAACTCCTGGTAGAACGCGAACGGCGCCGAGGAGAAGCCGTTGCGGTTGTAGAAGTCGGTGACGTTGAGGCCGTTGACGTAGAACGAGTTCTCCGCCACCGACGAGCCGCCGAAGGAGATGCCGCCGAAGCCGGCGACGCCCTTGTTGACGCCCGGCGCCAGCACGGCCACCGAGGTGATGTTCTGATCCACCGGCAGCCGCGCCAGTTGCTCGCGGGTGACGTTGGTGGCCGACTCGGTGGAGGTGACGTCGACGCCGGGGAGGACCGAGCCGCTGACCGTGACCGCGCTCAGTTCGGTCGCGGTCGGAGCCGAGCCGACGTTGACGGTGGTGGTGTTGCCCAGGCTCACCGTGACGTTGATCGGCTCGCTCGCGGCACCGCCGCCGCTGCTCTGCAAGGTGTAGGTGCCGACCGGCAGGAACGGGAAGCGGTAGTTGCCCTTGGCATCGGCGGTGACGCTGCGGGTGAGGCCGGTGTCGGTGCTGGTCACCGTGACCACCGCGCCCGCCGCGGTGTGGCCGACCACGGCGCCGTCGTTGCTGCCGGCAAAGGCGGCAGGCACGGCCAGCGAGGCCAGGCCCATGCCAAGCGCCATGCAAAGTACGGTTCTGCGCAAGCTGCGACTGTTGCTCATTTCCCCATCTCCCCATCGACGCCGTCGATGCCAGTTTTTGTGAATAGCTGCCGGTTAGTTGCCGCCGCGTCCGTGCTCCGCTGGCAGCACCTGCCAGTCGAAGTCGTAGTCCAGTTGATCGAAGTACACGTTGCCGCCGTCCCACTCGGCCTCGCCGCGCTGCGAATCCACGTCGTCGGAACGGAAGTGGTGCTTGGGCGGCTCGAAGCGGCGCCCGTAGTCGGCATTGAAGGCGATGCGCCAATTGTCGAGCCCGCCGAGGTAGAACCACTCCAGCGCCGGGTCGTCGCCCGCGGCCGGATGCAGGCGGCCGGTGGTGACGTCCATCGGCACCCAGCCGTACGGCGCGAGGTACAGGAAGCCCCAGTCGTGGATGTTGCTGTAGCCGCTGCCGTCGGCGGCGAACACCATGCCGGACTGCCAGCGCGCGGGGATGCCGTTGAGGCGCAGCAGGGTCATCAGCAGCAGGGTCTGCTGGCCGCAGTCGGCGTGGCCGGCGTGCAGCGCGTAGTCGCTGATGTTGGAGATCGTCGAATACTCGCGCGCGCCGGCCCAGGGAATCCGGTCCACCGCGGCGAACAGTTTCTGCGCGATGCGGTACGGGTTCTTCTCCTCGCCCACGACCTTGCGCGAGAACGCGCGCATGGCGTCGGTGAACACGATGTGCGGCGCGCGCTCGGCCACGAACGGGGCCAGCTCCGGGGTGATGGTTTCCGCTTGCACCCTGGCCGGGTCGATCGCGTGGTATTGCGCCAGCAAGGTCAGTTCGTAGGTGACCGAGAACACGGTCTTCTGCCCGGCCACGGCGGGCTTTTCCAGGTACACCGTGCGCTGCGGCGCCGATTTCGGCGCGATGTCGTGCTTCGCCGGCACGCTGGCGACGTAGCGGATGTCTTCCTGCTGGCCGGGGATCGCCTGCGGGTAGGGAATCCACGCACGCACGATCTTGCCCGCGGGCACCGCATCGGCGTCGACGGTGAGTGTCTGCGTCATGCGCAGGCGCTGCGGCAGCACGCTGGCGCGATGCTGGTCGAGCGCGGCGTGGAAGATCGCGCGCTGGTGGTCGTTGAGCGATTCCATCGGGCCGTCGGTGATCGGTGCCTGCACCGCGCGCCGCGCCACCGCCTCGGGGCTGAGCCGGAACAGATTGCCGGGCGAACGCTTGAAGTACAGCGTGCGGCCGTCGATGACCTGATGTTCGAACAGGCCGGCGGCGTTCCACTTCGCGAACTCGGCGTCGGTGAGGTCGGGGATCTGCTTGCGCACGCGCGCCTCGACCTCGTCCGCGCTCAGGGTGAAGTCGAGCAGGATGCGGCGCATGCGCTCGCGCTGGAACAGCAGTGCCTGGCGCTGCTCGGCCGACACGCCCGGCTGCGCCAGCGCGGTCTCGATCGCCGCCTGCGCCGCCTTGAAATGGCCGGCGTCGATCTGGGCAATGACGGGATTCAGCGGTGAGCCACCCACGCTCGCCCCCGCCGGCAGGCCGGCGGACAGCGCCAGCGCGGCCACCAGCAACAGGCGCGCGGCCCGGGCATGGCGTCGTATTCTCGTGGTGGCAGGCAATGGTGTATCCATCGAGCGGCGTCTCCGCATCCGATCCCCTGAAATGGCTGTGTAACACGCTTGCAAATGCTGGTCAATAATTTATGCTTCAAACCAATTCGACTCGAATCAGCTATTCCTTGCCGACACGACAGCGAGGCTGGCACTGGCCCGCGCACGAACCACGAGGGGACGCATGTGATCCAAACGGTCTGGCCCTACCTGGCGGTGATGTTGCTGGCCGCCGGGGTGTTTCCGGCGATCGAGCGCCGCTACGGCTGGAAGGTCTTCTCGGGGTTGCCGCCGATCGTGCTGACCTATCTGCTGGTGACCGCGTTGGCCGTGTCGGGGCTGTGGCAGGTCAACGACGAGATCCATGCGGCGCAGACGATGCTGGTCTCGCACCTGGTGCCGGCGCTGTTGTTCCTGCTGATGATCAACTGCGACCTGCGCGCGATCTGGCGGCTGGGGCCGCGCGTGCTGGCCGTGTTCGCCTGCACCTCGGTGAGCCTGTTCGTGGCCTTCATCGGCGCGTTCCTGATCTACCGGCACTGGCTGCCGGGCGACCAGTGGCAACCGCTGGCCGCGCTGTCCGGCAGCTGGGTCGGCGGCACCGCCAACATGATCGCGGTGAAGCAGGCGATCGACATGTCCGACCAGTTGCTGGCGATGTCGCTGCTGACCGACGCGCTGTGCTACTCGATGTGGGTGGTGGTGCTGTTTTCGGTGGCGCGGCTGGCGCCGGCGTTCAACCGCTGGACGCGGGCCAAGTCCAGCGGCGACATCCCGCTGGCGGAAACGAAACCCACCGGCCCGACCACGCCCGACAGCGTGCTGCTGTGGCTGGGCATGGCCTTGCTGGCGGCCGCGCTGGCTGGCTGGGTGGCGACGAAACTGCCGACCTCCAGCATGTTGAGCGCGACCACCTGGACGATCCTGCTGGCCACCGGCGCAGGGCTGGTGGTGGCGCATACGCCGCTGGCGCGTTATCCGGGCGCCAGCACGATCTCCGGCGCCCTGCTGATCAGCGTGGTGGCGGTGCTGGCCTCGCAGAGCAACTTCCACGGCATCGCCGCGGCACCGCTGTACCTGCTGTGCGGCGTTACCGTCATCGCGATCCACGCGCTGCTGCTGATCGGCTTCGCCAAGCTGTTCCGTTTCGACCTCTACCTGTGCGGCATCTCCTCGCTGGCGCATATTGGCGGCGTGGCCGCCACGCCGATCCTGGCGGCCAGCTATTCGGCCGCGCTGGTGCCGGTGGGTATCCTGCTGGCCTTGCTCGGCTACATCCTCGGCACCGGTTTCGGCCTGGTGGTGGCGTCGATCCTGAAGCAGCTGGCCCTTCCGTGATGCGTTCTTGCGACAGGACACGATGATGCGATTTCCCCTGCTTGCCACTCTCCTGCTTGCGCCCCTGCTCGCCGCGGCGGCGCCGCAGGCCCGCGGCGCCGACGACGCGCTGGTCGTGCCGCCCTCCGGCGTGCTCGGCGTGGGCGAGGCGCAGCTGACGCCGCAGTTCTGGGTGGAGCGGCTGGCGCAGCCCGATGCGCCGGTGATGGATCGCGCGGCGATCGCGGCGCAGAACGCCAGGCTGCTGAAGATCGACCCGTCGATGCACGATCTGCGCGCGTTGCCTTCGACGCTGGACCGCGCCCGCGTCGAAGGCTGGATCAAGGATCTGTCGCAGCGGCCGGATCGACCGCTGTTCGACGTCGAGGGCAAATCGGTGAGCGCGGCCACGCTCGACGCGGTGGTCGCCAACCTCGCACTGGATGCGATTCCCGCGCAGCAGAAGACGCGCTACGGCCTGGTGGTGCGCCGCGCTGCGCTGCGCACGTTCCCCACCACGCTGCGCGTGTTCAATGAAAAGGGCGACACCGACATCGACCGCTTCCAGGAGACCGCCGAATTTCCCGGCACGCCGGTGGCGATCGTGCATGCGAGCGCCGACGGCCAGTGGCTGTTCGTGGTCAGCCCGCGCTATGCGGCGTGGACGGAAAAGGACAACGTGGCCGAAGGCAGCGCGGCCGAGGTGTTCGGCTACGTTGACAGGACGCCGTACCGGGTGATCACCGGCGCGGTCGAACGCACCGTGTTCACCCGCGAGGTGCCGGCCGTCTCGCAGCTGCCGCTGGACATGGGCACGCGCCTGCCGCTGGCGACCGATCTGCCGCCGGACCAGCCGGTGAACGGGCAGACGCCGTACGCCGCGCACGTGCTCGACCTGCCGCTGCGCAAGGCCGACGGCACGCTGGGCTTCACCCCGGCGCTGCTGCAGAAGAACACCGACACGGCTGCCGACTACCTGCCGCTGACCCGCGCCAACATCATCCGCCAGGCGTTCAAGTTCCTCGGCGAACGCTACGGCTGGGGCCACGCGTACGATGGCCGCGACTGCTCGGGCTTCGTCTCCGACGTGTACCGCAGCATGGGCGTGCAGATGCCGCGCAACACCAGCAGGCAGGCGATCAGCCCGGCATTGGAGCACCGCGCGTTCACCGCCAAGGACAGCCGCGAGACGCGCCTCAAGGCCGCGCAGGCGCTGGAGGTCGGCGACCTGGTCTACATCCCCGGCCACGTGATGATGGTGATCGGCCAGTACCAGGGCCAGCCCTGGGTGATCCACGACGTCGGCGGCATGAGTTACCGCAAGGCCGACGGCAGCCGCGTGCACATCAAGCTCAACGCGGTGTCGGTGACCCCGCTGCTGCCGCTGCTCTACAACGACAAGCAGACCTATGTCGACCGCATGACCAGCATCGTGCGCATCCGCCGCTGAGCCCGCCGGCACCAAAAAGAAAACAGGACACGGATTCCATGAAGGCCTTCCCATGAAAATCACCGACATCCAGTTCGGCATGCTGCGGGTACCGCTGAAGACCCCGTTCAAGACCGCGCTGCGCACCGTCAACACGGTGGACGACATCGTGGTGATGATGCATACCGACACCGGCGAGGTCGGCTACGGCGAGGCGCCCGCCACCGCGGTGATCACCGGCGACACCCATGGCTCGATCATCGACGCGATCCGCCACTACATCTCCCCGCGGCTGATCGGCCAGGAGATTGCCAACCTCAACCAGATCACCCAGCTGATCCAGTCCTCGATGGAGAAGAACACCAGCGCCAAGGCGGCGGTGGAGATCGCGGTGTACGACCTGTGGGGCCAGCTCTACGGCGCGCCGCTGTACAAGCTGCTCGGCGGCGGCGATCCGGTGATCACCACCGACATCACCATCAGCGTCGACTACATCGACAAGATGGTGGCCGATTCGGTCTCCGCGGTGGAGCGCGGTTTCGAGTCGCTGAAGATCAAGGTCGGCAAGGACATCGGCGTCGACATCGAGCGGGTCAAGGCGATCTACGCCGCGGTGGAAGGGCGCGCCCTGCTGCGCCTGGATGCCAACCAGGGCTGGACGGCCAAACAGGCGGTGTATGCGCTGCAGACGCTGGAGGAGGCCGGCATCAAGCTCGAGCTGATCGAGCAGCCGGTCAAGGCCAACGACCTGGCCGGCATGCGCTACGTCACCGAGCGCGTGCACACGCCGGTGATGGCCGACGAGAGCGTGTTCGGCCCGATGGAGGTGATCGAGCTGATTCGCCTGCGCGCGGCCGACATCATCAACATCAAGCTGATGAAGACCGGCGGCATCTCCAATGCGATCCGCATCGCCGACATCGCCGGCATGCACGGCATCGAGTGCATGATCGGCTGCATGCTGGAAACCTCGATCAGCGTGGCGGCCGCGGTGCACGTGGCGGTGGCCAAGTCCAACGCGATCACCAAGATCGACCTGGACGGCCCCTCGCTGTGCCAGTTCAACCCGGTCGACGGTGGGGTAATCTTCAACGAATCGGAGATCTCGGTAACGGACGCGCCCGGCCTGGGCATTCGGGAGATACGCGGCCTGGAGAGGATCGAGAACTGATGTCGCCGCTGGTCAAAATCCGTTCGGAACGCGACCAGATGTCCGCGGTGGAGCGGCGCATCGCCGATTTCGTGCTGGAGAACGCGCACCTGCTGCGCGACTACTCTTCGCAGCAATTGGCCAATGCGCTGGGCATCAGCCAGTCCAGCGTGGTCAAGTTCACCCAGAAGCTCGGCTTCAAAGGCTACCCCGACCTCAAGTATTCCGTGGGCGAGGCGATCGCCCGTGCCGACAACGGCGACACCTTGCACGTCCAGCCGGCCGCGGACGGCACTGGCGCCGGTGCGTTCGCCGGCAACCTGTGGCGGCGCAAGTCCGAGGCGGAGGAGGCCACCCGGCTGATCAATCCGCCGGAAATGCTCGACGCGGTGGCCGATGCCATCGGCCAGGCCGGCCGCGCCGGCAAGGTGTTCATCATCGGCCTGGGCGAGGACGACATCTATGCGCGCAATTTCGCGTTGCGGCTGTCGCTGCTGGGCATCCTCACCGTGCACAACTTCGACACCGCGCGGATGACCGCCAACGTCTCCGCCGCCGGCGCCGGCGACGTGCTCATCATGTTCTCCGAACACGGCAACCACCCGGCGCTGTGCAAGATCGCCCGCTATTTCCGCGAACGCCGCGGGCAGCTGATCACGGTGACGCGGCACACCGCCAATCCGCTGCGCACGCTGGCCGACATCGCGCTGGTGGTGTCCGCCCATGACGAGCTGCCCTACATCCAGCCGCTGCTGTACCAGTCCGCCCTGCAGCACCTGCTCGACGGCGTATTCGTGCAGCTGTGCGAAAGCCACGACGATCGCCGTGCCCTGCTGCTGGGCAACCTCGACCGGATCCAGCAGATGCTGGAGCCATGAGGACGGGAATTAGGGAATTGGGAATAGGGAATCGCAGGAGCCCGCTCGCGGGCGATGCTTTCGTAGGGCGGGCACTGCCCGCCGGCTTTTCGATACGTCGTCCGTGTGGCTTCACGAAGGCGGCGGGCGGTGCCCGCCCTACGAGGTCAAGCATCTTCACCATGCGGAACGAAAGCTGATGACTGTTCACTGCCGCCCCCTTGCCTTGCTGACCTTCGCCGTCGTGCTTGCCGGCGTCGCGCACGCGGACGCCGCAGATGTGCCGTGGCGGAACGCCGGCCAGATGATCCTGGTCACCACCGCCGACTGGAACGTCGACCACGGCACCCTGCGCACCTTCGTGCGCGAAGGCGACGGCTGGCGCGAGGTGCGTACCTCCACGCCGGTGACCATCGGCAAGAACGGTTCCGGTTGGGGGCTGGGCCTGAATGCGCCGCAGACCGCTGCAGGCGGTCCGGTCAAACGCGAAGGCGACAACCGCAGCCCGGCCGGGGTGTTCCGTATCGGCGACTCGTTCGGTTATGCGGCCAGCGTCGATACCGCGATGCCGTACCTCGCGCTCAACGCCACCGAGTACTGCGTCGATGTCAGCGGCGCGAAGCACTACAACCGCATCGTCGACGCGAACTTGGTCGGCCTGGACGCGGTGAAGGGTTCCACCGAGCCGATGCGGCGCGACCTGCACGCGAACGGCGACCAGCGCTACCGCATGGGCTTCGTGATCGAGCAGAACCCGCGCAACGTGCCACAGGCGGGCAGCTGCATCTTCGCCCACCTGTGGAAGTCGCCCACCGACGCCACCGCCGGCTGCACCGCGATGACGCCGGCGGTGATGCAGTCGCTGCTGGCGTGGCTGAAGCCGCAGGAGCACCCGGTATTCGTGCTGCTGCCGCAGGCCGAGTACGAGCGCCTGCGCAACACCTGGCAGTTGCCCGTCCTCCACGCGGACGGCGCGCGATGAGCGCCACCGCGCGCGTGCTCACCGGCCTGGCCGCCGGCGCGGTGATCGGCCTGCTGCTGGCCGGCTGGGATCAATCCGTGGCGCTGCAGGTGGCCAACGCGGTGCACCCGGTCGGCAAGCTGTGGTTGAACGCGCTGCAGATGACGGTGGTGCCGCTGGTGCTGGCGCTGGTGGTGGTGGGCGTCAACACCGCCACCGACGCGGCGGCCTCGGGTCGCATCGCGCGCCGCGCGATCGTGGTGTTCATCGTGATCCTCACCGGCGGCGCGCTGTTCGCCGCGCTGGCTGCGCCGCTGGTGTTCTCGCTGTTTCCGCACAATCCCGAGCTGGTCGCCGCGCTCGACCACGCCAGCGCGCCGGCGGTGTCGGTGGCGCCGGTGCAGTGGGTCGACACGCTGGTGGCGATCGTGCCCAGCAACGCGATCATGGCCGCGGCGCAGAGCGCGATGCTGCCGCTGGTGGTGTTCGCGCTGTTCCTCGGTTTCGCGCTGACCCGCATCGCACCGGCGCGGCGCGCGATGCTGGTGGAGTTTTTCCAGGCGATTGCCGACGCGATGATCGTGATCGTGCGCTGGGTACTGTGGGTGGCTCCGCTGGGCGTGTTCGCGCTGATCCTCTCGGTGTGCGCGCGCTCCGGACTGGGCATGCTCAGTGCGCTGGGCGTGTACGTGTTGACCGAGTGCCTGCTGTATCTCGCCGTCACCGCGATGATGCTGCCGGTGGCGCTGGTGTTCGGCGGCGAGCGGCTGCGCCGCTTCGTGCCCGCGCTGGTGCCGGCGCAGGCGGTGGCGATCAGCACGCAGTCCTCGCTGGCCTCGCTGCCGGCGATGCTGGAAAGCGCCGACCGCCGCCTCGGCTATCCCAAGCAGGTCGCCGCGCTGGTGCTGCCGATGGCGGTGAGCCTGTTCCGGCTGACCAGCCCGGTGCAGTACATGACGTCGGCGGCGTTCATCGCGTGGGCCTATGGCGTGGATCTGTCCACTGCACAGCTGCTGGCCGGTGCGCTGCTGGCGGTCGTGGTCAGCCTCGGTTCGGTGGGATTGCCGGGCCAGGTCACCTTCGTCGCCACCAACCTGCCGGTGGCGCAGGCGATGGGCCTGCCGCTGTCCCCGCTGGGCCTGATGCTGGCGGTGGATACGGTGCCCGACGCCCTCGCCACGCTGGGCAACGTCACCGCCGACCTAACCGCCACCAGCGTGGTGGCGAAACAAACCAGGGAGTAGGGAATGGGGAATAGCGAATAGCCAAGAGCCAAGAGCCAAGAGCCAAGAGCCAAGAGCCAAGAGCAGTGCTCTCTGCTTTTGCGATTCCCCATTCCCGATTCCCTATTCCCTTCTCAACGAAAGAACTGATGATGGAACGGATCGAAACCGATGTGATCGTGATTGGCGCCGGCATGGCCGGCGCGTCGGTCGCGTATTTCCTCGCACCGCATGCGCGGGTGCTGGTGCTGGAGCGCGAGGCGCATGCCGGGGTGCACTCGACCGGACGCTCGGCCGCGCTGTTCAGCGAAACCTACGGTTCGCCACAGGTGCGCGCACTGACCCGTGCCGCGCGTCCGTTCCTGGCGGCGCCACCGGCGGGATTCTCGGCCGAGCCGATCCTGAGTCCGCGTGGCGCCACCATCATCGCCGGTGCGGAACGCCGCGACGACGTGCGCGCGTTGTACGAGGCCATCGTGCCGTTCAGCCGCGACATCGAGCTGCACGACGCGGCCCGCGTGCAGGCCGCGGTGCCGGTGCTGCGGCCGGAGTTCGCGCAGATCGGCCTGCACGAGCCGGGCGCGGCCGACATCGACGTCAACGAATTGCATCTCGGCTTTCTGCGCGGTTTGCGCGCGCATGGCGGTGAGTTGCGCGTGGACGTCGCCATCGACGCGATCGAGCGCGAGGCGGGCGGCTGGCGGGTGCACAGCGGGGCGCAGTCGTTCCGCGCGCCGCTGCTGCTCAACGCGGCCGGCGCCTGGGTCGACCACGTGGCGGCGCTGGCCGGCGTGGCGCCGCTGGGCATCGTGCCGAAGCGCCGCTCCGCCTTCGTGTTCGAGCCGCCCGAAGGCGTGGCCACGGCACGCTGGCCGTTCGTCACCGACTTCAGCGAGAGGTTCTATTTCAAGCCCGACGCCGGCCTGCTGCTGGGCTCGTGCGCGAATGCCGACCCGGTCGAACCGCACGACGTGCAGCCGGAGGAATACGACATCGCGCTGGGCATCCACCGTATCGAGGAAGCCACCACGATGACGATCCGCCGACCCCGGCGCACGTGGGCCGGCCTGCGCTCGTTCGTCGCCGACGGCGACCTGATCGGCGGCTTCGATCCCGATGCGCCGGGTTTCTTCTGGGTCGCCGCGCAGGGCGGCTACGGCATCCAGACCAGCGCGGCGATGGGCGAAACCTGCGCCAACCTGGCGCTGGGCCGACCGCTGCCGCAGCGCCTGGTCGATGCCGGGCTGTCGATGGAGATGTTGAGCCCGGCACGCCTGCGGCGCTGAAGCTCCTTGGCCGTCATTCCAGCGAAAGCTGGAATCCGGCGCCTCGTCAGCCAGCCGCCGCGACGCTTCGCGGCCGCTTCACCACGCGCAGTTTGCCGCTGTGGCCGCCGCCGCAATAGAACACGGCCTGGCCGTCTTCGGCGGCGAGCCCCGAGATGCCGGCGCCGGGCGGCATGTCGAGTTGCTCCAGCACTTCGCCGGTCGTCGGATCGATGTGCCGCAAGGCGCTCTCGTCGTTTTCCCAGGTGCCGTGCCAGCACTCGCCGTCGACCCAGGTGACGCCGGTGACGAAGCGGTCGGATTCGATGGTGCGCAGGATCGCGCCGGTCGCCGGATCGATCTGCTGGATCTTGCGCCCGCGATACTGGCCCACCCACAGCGTGCCCTCGGCCCACGCCAGGCCCGAGCTGCTGTCGCCCGGCGCGGGAATGGTGGCCAGCACCTCGCCCGTCTGCGGATCGATCCGGTGGATGCGGTCCTCGGCGATCTGGAACAGGTGGCGGCCGTCGAACGCGGTGCCGGCGTGCGCGGCGATGTCGATGCTGCGCAACACGCGGGCGCTGGCCGGGTCCCACACGTTCAACCGTGTGCCGGAGGCGAACCACACGTGTTCGCCATCGCAGGTGACGCCATGCACGCCATCGGTGCCGGGGTAGGGGCCGTGTTCGGCGACGATGTCGGCTTTGCTTCGTTTCATGTCCGGACTCCTTGGGGATGGAAGACGCGGGCCATGCTATTCAAACGACAGCGGCGCCGGGAGTAACAAGGTCGTCGCGAATCCCGGCGCCAGCGGCGTCATCCAGCGGCGCGCGCGACCGTGCCCGGCGCACTGCACGCTGCCGGCTGCCGCCAGCGTTTCGAGTGCCCGCTGCACGCTGCGCTGGCTGCGCCCCAGCGCGAGCGCCAGCGCCGAGCTGGACCACGATTCGCCGTCGCCGAGCAGGGCCAGCACCGCCGCGTGCGCGGACTCGACCGGCCACGCCAGCACGCCGACCTGGTCCGCGCGATGCGCCAGCAAGGCGTAGCCGTGCGGGGTGGCATGCACCTCGGCCAACCCGCTCAGCGCGCGGCGCAGGCGCCCGAGTTCCACCCGCAAGCGTGCGCGATACGACTCGTCGGCGTGCCTGGCGCGGAACGCGCGGGCGACCAGCGCGTCGCGCGGCACGTCATGCGGCCACGCCTCGGCCAGTTGCCGCATCAGCGCGAACAACACCGGACGACTGGCCAGCGGAACCGTCTTGCCACGGTGCCGCACGGCATGGCGGCAGGCATCGACGACGAAGGTCTCCGACGCCAGCAGGGCTTCGACATCGCGCAGCTGCAACAGGCGTTCCTCGCCGCCGGCCAGCCAGCGTGCGGCGGGCGCGTGCAGGGTGCGCGTGGCGGCGTCCACCTCCGCCATCAGCGCGGGGATGCCTGCGCGTTGCGCGGCGCGGGCGGCGCGAGCGAGCGCATCACGTGCCGCCGTCGCGCGCAGGCGGCGCATCGCGACGCCCGCCGCGACCAGTTCGTGCACCGCCAGCAGTGCGGGCGGAAGCGGCGTGCCGGCTACCGCGGCCAGCGCCTGTTCGGTTTCGTCGAGGCGCCCGAGCAGGAGCAGGCGGCGGATGCCGAGGTAGCGCGCGTGCGCCGCGTTGACGTGGTCGCCGTGCGCGTCGAGCGTGGCGCGCGCTGCGTCGAGGGTGGCGGTGGCACCGGCCAGCTCGCGCGAGGCCAGCGCGATCTCGGCCTCGGCCACCACGCAGCGTGCGCGCGCTGTCGCCTCGCGCGGGCCGAACGCGCGTGCCGCGCGCCGCAGCAGCAGCGTCGCGCGCGTGAAGTCGCCGAGCTGGGCCATCGCCAGGCCGCGCAACGCCAGCGCCGGCGCATCCTCGCGCAGGGCGACCCGCGTCATCGCACCGAGCGGGTCGCCCGCCGCCAGCGCCTGCGCCGCGGCGGTGATCAGCGCATCCATCGCGGCGGCCTCGTCGCGGCGGGTTCGGGCAGTCGCGCCACGTGTTCACTCCGGCCTTCGTGGTTCGGCTGCCTAATCTAGCGCAGGCCACCCACCGGACGGCGCCGCGGAGGTCAGTACCCGGCGGCGAGCCCCGCGGGACGACGCGGGTCGTTGGCGCCTTCCAGCAAACCGGTCTTCGGATTGATCAGGATCGCCTCGACCGCGCCGCCGCTGAACTGCTTGAACGTGTAGCCCATCGCTTCCAGGGTTTTCTGCGACTCGGGCGTGAGCAGCCCCTGGCCGGCGTAGACCACGTCCGGATACCACTGCTGGTGCAGGCGTGGCGCGTTGACGGCCTGCTGCATGTTCATGCCGAAGTCGACCACGTTGATGATGCTGGCCAGCGTGGACGAGATGATGGTGGCGCTGCCGGGGCTGCCGGTGAGCATGAACGGCTTGCCGTCGCGCAGCACGATCGTCGGCGTCATCGAGCTCAGCGGACGCTTGCCCGGTTCGACCTGGTTGATCACGCCCTGCACCAGGCCGGCGCCGTTGGCCACGCCGGGCTTGGAGGTGAAATCGTCCATCTCGTCGTTGAGGAAGAAACCGGTGTTGCCGGCGATCTGCTTGTTGCCGAACAGGAAGTTGACGGTGTAGGTGACGGCGACGGCGTTGCCGTCCTTGTCGACCACCGAGTAATGCGTGGTGTGGTTGCCTTCGGGGGCGCCGAGGCTGCCCTCGACCTCGGAGGACGGCGTGGCCCGGTCCGGCTGGATGGTGGCGCGAAGCCTGGCCGCGTGTTCGGCCGAGAGCAGCTCGTCGATCGGGTTGTGCACGAAGGCCGGGTCGCCGAGGTAGGTGTTGCGGTCGGCAAAGGCGCGGCGTTCGGCCTCGACGATGTAGTGCACGCTGTTGACCGAGCCGTAACCCCACCTGGCCAGCGGGTAGGGTTCGATGATCTGCAGGATCAGGCACAGCGTGGTGCCGCCCGAACTCGGCGGGGGCGCCGAGACGACGGCGTAGCCGCGGTACTTGCACTGGATCGGTTTTTCCCACTGCGCGGTGTAATTGGCGAAATCGCGCATCGACAGGATGCCGCCGTTGGCGTCGCTGGCCTTGACCACGGCCTCGGCGATCGGGCCCTTGTAGAACGCGTCGATGCCCTTGTCGGCGATCAGCTCCAGGGTGTTGGCCAGGTCCTTCTGCACCAGCCGCTCGCCGACCTTGTACGGCTTGCCGTGGTTGAGGAAGATCGCCGCCACGTTGGCGTGTTTGGCGAAATCCTCGGTGCGCGATTCGAGGCTGTCGACGTCGCCCTGCTTGAGGATGTAGCCCTCGCGCGCCAGCTTGATCGCCGGCTCGATCACCTGCTTCAGCGACATCGTGCCGTAGGCCTTCAGCGCGGTGTCGAAACCCATCACCGTGCCCGGCACGCCCACGCCGAGGTAGCTGTCGGTGCTGCGGCCCTCGACCACGTTGCCGTCGGCGTCCTGGAACATCGTCGGCGTGGCTTTCAGCGGCGCTTTCTCGCGGAAGTTGAGGAACAGGTTGCGACCATCCCTGAGGTGGATGGTCATGAACCCGCCGCCGCCGATGTTGCCGCAGCACGGGTGCACCACGGCTTCGGCAAAACCCACCGCCACGGCGGCGTCCACCGCATTGCCGCCGCGCTTGAGGATGTCCACGCCCACCAGCGTGGCCAGGTGCTGCGCGCTGACCACCATGGCGTGTTTGGCGGTGACCGGTTTGGCCTTCTCCAGCGCCATGCGGGTGATGACCGGCTCGCGGCCGGTCGAATCGGGATTGACGTCCTGCGCCCACGCCAGCGCGCTGCACGCGGTCAGCGCCAGCGCCAGCGCGGCTTGCCGCCAGCGCGCGGCGCGCGCGCGGTGCGCCTGGCGGACATCGGCGCGCGCGGTGTTGCGATCGGACATGGGTTCACCCTCCACGATTGTCGGATCGAGCATAGTCGCCGGCGTGCGCCAGCCACCAATGAAAAGACGATCAGCTGGCATAACCGGCGGTTGTGGCGCGGCGCTCAGCCACCCCAGAAGCCGGACAAGGGCGGCAGCAGCGAGCCGCCGTCCAGTTGCACGCCGTCCGGATGGTCGTGCTGCAGCCAGAACGGCCCGTCCAGGTCGACGAAGGCCGCCTCGCGCGCCAGTTCCAGCGCCGGCGCGATGCCCAGCGACGAGCACACCATGCAGCCGACCATCACCTTGAAGCCCTCGCGGCGCGCGGCGCGCAGCAGGTGCCACGCCTCGGTGAGGCCGCCGGTCTTGTCGAGCTTGATGTTGATCGCCTGGTAGCGCCCGCGCATGCGCGGCAGGTCGCGCGTCTCGTGGCAGGCCTCGTCCGCGCAGATCGGGATGCTGCCGGAGAAATCCAGCAGTGCATCGTCCGCATCGGCGGGCAGCGGCTGTTCCAGCAGGTCGACGCCGGCGCGCGCCAGCGGCTGCTGCATCTCGCGCAGCAGCTCGATGCTCCAGCTCTCGTTGGGGTCGACGATGAGCCGGTCATGCGGTGCGGCGCGGCGCACGGCGTCGATGCGTGCGGCCGGATCGTCGGCGTCGACCTTGATCTTGATCAGCCCGGTGCCGGCGATGCGCGCGGCGGCCGCGCCCATGCGTTCGGGCGTGTCGATGCCGATGGTCAGCGCGGTCACCAGCGCGGCGCGTTGCGGCCGCGCCAGGCGCAGCCAGACCGGCACGCCGCTCAGTTGCGATTCGAGGTCCCACAGCGCCGCGTCCAGGGCGTTGCGCGCGGCGCCGGCCGGCAACCGTGCCTGCAGTTCGTCGCGGCCCATGCCGGCGACCAGTTGCGGGCGCAGTTGCTCCATCTGCTCGATCACCGACGCGGCGGATTCCCCGTAGCGCGCGTAGGGCACCGCTTCGCCGCGCCCGCACTTGTCGCCCTGGCGCATGGCGACGGTGACCACGTCGGCGTTGTGCTTGACCCCGCGCGAGATGCGGAAAGGCGCGGCGAGCGGGAAACGGCGCTCCTCGATGATCAGTTGGCGCAGCATGCGAGCAGGTTGTCCACGATCGCTTCGACGCCCATCGTCACCGGGTCCTGGCAAGGCAGTTCGAGCAATCCGCTGATGCGGCGGCAGGCGGTCGCGGCGTCGGCGGCGGAGAGGTTGGAGGTGTTCACCGCCACGCCCACCGCCTTCACCGCCGGGTTGGTCAGCTGCGCGGCAACCAGGTTGGCATGCAGGCAGCGCTTGAGTTCCGGCAGCGGGTAGTCGGGCAGGCCGCGCATGTGCTGCCGGGTGGGCTCGTGGCACAGCACCAGCGCGTCGGCTTGCGATCCATGCAGCAGGCCCAGCGACACGCCGGCGTAGGAGGGATGGAACAGCGAGCCCTGGCCTTCGATCAGGTCCCAGCCGCCGTCGAGGCGTGCCGGCGAAATCTTCTCGGCGGCGCCGGAGATGAAGTCGGCGACCACCGCGTCGATCGGGATGCCGGAGCCGGCAACCAGGATGCCGGTTTGTCCGGTGGCGCGGAAGTCGGCGGCGAGTCCGCGCCGGCGCATGGAGCGTTCGATCGCCAGCGTGGTGTACATCTTGCCGACCGAGCAATCCGTGCCCACGGTGAGCAGGCGCCGGCCGGCGCGCGGGCGGCCGTTGCCGACCGGCAGGCCCGGCATCGGATCGCGCGCATCGAACAGTTCGCGGCCGTGGCGTCGCGCCGCGGCGACGATGTCCGGGTTGTCGCGCAGCTTCTGGTGCAGCCCCGCGGCCACGTGCAGGCCGGCCTCCAGCGCGGCGATGGCATCGGCCACGATGTGCGAGGACATCACGCCGCCGGCATTGGCCGCGCCGATCACCATGGTGTTGGCGCCGGCCTTGCGCGCTTCGCCGACGCTCATCTCCGGCAGGCCCAGCGTCGGCTTGCAGTCGCCGCGCCGCAGCTGGCCCACGCACCAGTCCGGGCGCCAGTAGGCCAGGCCCCGGGCGGTCTTGATCGCCAGGTCGTCGGCGGCGCTGCCGAGGTACAGCAGGTAGGGCGGGCCCCAGTGACCGGGCTCGGCGGCGTTGCTTGGATCGGACATGGTGCGCGTACTCCCGCGGGCATCCGGTAGCCCGTCACGACACGGCGTCGAGCATAGTGATCGGCCACGGCGCGGCACCAATGAAAAGACCGACACCTGGCATAACTGCGGGTTGTGGAAACCGGTCGACGGGAGTTGCCCGGCGGCACCGGCTGTGCTGCACTTCGAAGGCAGCGCCGCCGCGGCCACAGGGTGAACTCTCGACATGCGTCTTCGCTACATCGAACTGTTCCATGCCGTGATGACCACCAACAGCCTGACCGGCGCGGCGAATCTGTTGAACATTTCGCAGCCGGCGGCGAGCAAGGCGCTGCAGCAGGCGGAGCACCAGCTCGGGTTCACCCTGTTCCATCGCGTGCGCGGGCGGCTGCATCCCACCGAGCAGGCGCTGCTGCTGCGTCCGCGCGTGGAGAAAATCATCCGCGACCTGCACGACCTGCAACGGCTCACCGCGAATTTCGCGCGGCCGGAGAGCGAACCGCTGCGGGTGACCTGCACGCCCACCCTGGCGCAGTCGCTGGTGCCGGACGCGACCACCTTGCTGCGCAAGGCCTGGCCCGCCGCGACCGCGGAGCTGTCCACGCGGCACTCGGCCGAGATGTGCGAGTCGCTGACCCTGCGCGAAACCGACATCGGCCTCACCCTGCAGGACGCCAGCCACCCCGAGTTGCGCCAGGAGCCGCTGTGCCAGGGCCGCGTGATGGTGATCGCGCCGCCGGGCCGCTGGTCGCCCGCGGAACTGGCGCAGCCGCTGCCGGTGACGGCGCTGGCCGGCGAGCCGATGATCGGCATCGCCGTGCAGGATGCGCTGGGCAGCCTGCTGCAAAGCCACCTGATGCATGTCGACCCGCCGCCGCAGATCTCGGTGTGGGTGCAGACCTATCAACTCGCCTGCGCACTGGTGGCACAAGGTGCCGGGCTGGCGCTGGTCGACCCCTTCACCGCCTCCCAGGGCGACGGCGACGTGGTGCAGACGCGGCCGTTGGCGCTGGAGCTGGACGTGGTGCTGTACGCGGTGTACCGGCTGGACAGCCAGCTGAATCCCTTGCAGGAACACTTCATCGAACTGGTGCGCCAGCTGGCGCGGCAGACGCTTGCGCCGGGCTGATCGCGCCCACGCTCACGGGCATCTACAACTTTCGGTTATGCCAGGTGCCGGTCTTTTCATTGGTGGCTGGCGGCGGCTTGTGACTATGCTCGACCAGACGTTGCGGAGCGTGCCTTCGGGCCCGGCCTGAATACGCTTGTTCTCGGGGACATCGCCAACGCCTTGCCGGTGCGGAGACGCCCGGATACATCGCTTGACTGAAGTGGACCAAGCAATCGCCGGGGGCAGGGCGGTTCCGGTGCAATCCTAACGTTGGGGGTCTCTGATGAACGAGCGTTTCGGCCGAATCATTCCCAGGCTGTTGTCCGTATCGGTGGCGCTGGTGCTGGCGGGCACCGCTGCCGCGCAGGAAACCGCGCCGGCACCCGCCGCGCCGGCGGACGCGGCATCATCGAGCCAGCAAAAGCAGAAGAAGGATGCCGTCAACCTGTCGCAGGTGATCGTGACCGGCACGCGCACCAGCGACCGCACGCAATCCAGTTCGCTGGTGCCGGTGGACGTGATCCCCGCGCAGGTGCTGAACGACTCCGGCGCGGTGAGCCTGGGCAACGCGCTCGACCTCGCCGTCCCCTCGCTGAATTTCCCGCTGGCCTCGATGTCCGACACGTTCGCCTTCGTGCGGCCGTTCCAGATGCGCGGCCTCAACAGCGACCAGGTGCTGATCCTGGTCGACGGCAAGCGCTGGCACTCGAGCGCGCTGATGCTCACCCTGGGCCAGGTCGGCCAGGGCTCGCAGGGCGTCAACATCAACACCATCCCGGTCGGCGCCATCGACCACATCGAGGTGCTGCGCGACGGCGCCTCGGCGCAGTACGGCTCCGACGCGCTGGCCGGCGTCATCAACATCATCCTGAAAAAGGGCGGCGAGGGCGGCGAGGTGCAGGGCGACTACGGCAAGTACTCGGCCGGTGACGGTGCGAGTTCGCGGCTGCAGAGCAGCCTCGGCTTCGCGCTGGGCGACAAGGGCTGGATGCGGCTTTCCGCGCAGGTCGGCAAGCAGGACCCGACCAACCGCGCCGGGCTGGACAACCGCCCCGGCTTCACCGAGCTGGGCCGCAAGTACCACGTCGGCATCCCCAATTCCAACAACTACAACACCTTCCTCAACTGGCAGTACGACTTCACGCCGAAGGTGCATCTGTACGGCTACGGCCACTATGGCCGGCTGATGGCCGAGCCGATGGCGTTCTACCGCTACGGCACCAACGCGCCGGAGCCGAAGAACGACCTGATGCAGTACCTGTTCCCGGACGGCGACGGCTTCAACCCGGTCGAGCATGGCGTGTCGCGCGACAAGTCCTTCGTGATGGGCGTGCGCGGCGAGACGGAGTCGGGCTGGGACTGGGACACCGCGGCCACCTGGGGCGCCAACCGCGTGTCCTACGGCACCTTCAACACGGTGAACTTCGCCTTCTGGAACGACTTCGGCTACACCCCGACCGACATCCACGACGGCACCCTGACCGCCTCGCAGGCCACCCTCGATTTCTCGATGGGCAAGTCGCTCAACGACTACTGGCACCTGGGCTTCGGCGCGCAGTACCTGCACCAGGGCTACAAGATCGTGGCCGGCGACCTCGCCTCGTACTACGTGGGCACCTCGGGCGTCACCGGCGGCGCGCAAGGTTTTGCCGGCTGGGGCCCGGAGGACGCCAGCAACAGCACGCGGCATTCGGTGGCCGAGTACGCGCAACTGGAAGGCAACATCACCGACCGGCTGAGTACCTCGATCGCGGCGCGCCACGAGGACTACTCCGACTTCGGCACCAACCTCTCCTACGCGTTGTCCGGCCGCTACGACTTCGACCACGGCTTTGCCTTGCGCGGCACCTATTCCACCGGCTTCCGCGCGCCGGGCCTGGGCCAGCAGCACGCCTCGGTGACCACCTCGGTGTCCTACCCCGCCGGCAACTCGCTGGGCTTGCCCGAGGGCATCTACCTGCGCGGCCTGGTGCCGCCGGACAACAAGACCGCGCAGCTGCTGGGCAGCGAGCCGCTGAAGCCGGAGACCACCCGCAGCATCACCGTCGGCGCAGTGTGGGCGCCCACGCGCGCCTTCACCACCACGGTGGACCTGTACGACATCCGGCTGAAAAACCGCATCCTGATGTCAAGCTCGATGTCGCTGGTGACCCAGTCGGTCAAGGACTACCTGGCCGCCAACGGCGTGGTCAATTCCGAGTACGTGGCGCTGGCCTACTTCACCAACGCGGCCGAGATGCGCATCAAGGGCATCGGCGTGGTCACCAACTACATCAAGGAGCTTGCCGACGGCGGCTCGTTCCAGACCACGGTCAACTGGTCGTACCACAAGAACAAGGTGACCAAGGTGCTGCCCAACCCCGCGGTGCTCGACGCGCTGGGCAATGTCGGTTTCCAGCGCATCACGCGCAGCCAGGCCAAGGGCCTGCTGGCCGACCAGATGCCGCGCTCCAAGTTCATCTGGACCAACACCTGGAAGACCGGCCACTGGGGCTTCACCGGCACCGCGGTGCGTTACGGCGGGGTCACCGAGTACAGCTCGACCAGCTACATCTACGACGATGTCTACCCGTCCCGGTGGATCTTCAATCTCGCCGCCAACTACTACCACGATCGCTGGACCTTCACCCTTGGCTCGGACAACGTGTTCGACACCTATCCGCAGAAGGCACCGGACGGCAGCAACTTCCACGGCATCTTCCCGTATCCGAGCAGCTCGCCGTTCGGTGCCCAGGGTGCCTACGTGTACGGCAAGGTCGCCTATCGCTGGTGATGCCCGTGCGCCGGGCGGCAGCTTGCCGCCCGGCGTCGACCACGTCGCACGGCGACGGCCGTGGCCGCGGCGTCGCGCGCATCGCGGCGATGCTTGATCCCGCCACCTCCGGAATCGCTCTTGAACCAGTCGTCGATCTCAATCACCCCCGCCCGGCCGGCGACCGTGGAAACTGCCGCCACCGCCCAGCCGCACATGCTGCGCGCGGTCGGGCGCTGGCAACTGGTCGGGCTGTCGGTCAACGACGTGATCGGCAGCGGCATCTACCTGCTGCCGGCGGCGGCTGCCGCGCTGCTGGGGCCGGCCAGCCTGTGGGCGGTGCTGCTGGCGGGCATCGCGGTGAGCCTGCTGGTGCTGTGCTATGCGCAGGCCGCCAGCTACTTCGACCAGGCCGGCGGCAGCTATCTCTATGCGCGCGAGGCGTTCGGGCGCTTCGCCGGATTCGAGGTGGGCTGGATGCTGCTGCTGACTCGCATCGCCAGCGCCGCGGCGCTGAGCAACGGCCTGGCCGATGCGGTCACGCATTTCTGGCCGGCGGCGGGCGACGGCAATGTGCGCGTGCTGATCGTGGTCGGCTCGCTGGCGGCGCTGACCGGCATCAACGTGATCGGCGTGCGTGCCGCGGCGCGCACCGGGGTGACCCTGGCGATCGCCAAGTTCCTGCCGCTGGCGATGTTCGTGCTCATTGGTGCGTTTTTCGTCGACCTGGGCCAGGCCTCGCCGCTGGCTGTGGACTCGATCCCGATGGACGACCTGGCCAAGGGCGCCCTGTTGTTGCTGTTCGCCTATGCCGGGTTCGAGAACATGCCCGCGGCAGCCGCCGAATATCGCAACCCGCAGCGCGACGTGCCGTTCGCGATGCTGACCATGATCGCGATCGTCACCGCGACCTACGTGGCGGTGCAGTGGGTGGCGCTGGGTACGCTGCCGGGGCTGGCCGCGTCCAGCACGCCGCTGGCCGATGCCTCGGCGCGCTTCGGCGGCATGTGGCTGGCGCTGGTACTGACCGTCGGCGCGGCCGTTTCCATTCTCGGTACCAACAGCAACACGATCATGTTCGGCCCGCGCTACCTGCTCGCGCTCGCCGACGACGGCGTGGGTCCGGCCGCGCTCACGCGCATCCATCCGCGCTTCCGCACGCCGGCGGTGGCCATCGTCACGGTGGGCGTGCTGTCGGTGATCCTGGCGCTGTCCGGCTCGTTCGTGCAGCTGGCGCTGCTCTCCGTGGTGGCGCGGCTGTTCGGCTATCTCGCCACGGCGGTCGCGGTGCTGGTGCTGCGCAGGCGCCACGGCCAGCGCGAGGGCGCCATGCGCCTGCCCGGCGGGCCGCTGATCCCGCTCGCCGCGACGGCGTTGTCGCTGGGCCTGCTGGCCAGCGCCGGCGTTGCCAACCTGGTCGCCGCCGCCATCGCGCTGCTGATCGGCGCGCTGATCTACCGCTTCTGGCGGCGGCCACGGCGCGAGGCGGGCTGATGGGTCGCCGCGCCATCGCGATGGCACTCGGCTTGCTGGCCTGCCTGCCGGCATTCGGTCAGCAGCGCGACCTGCGTGACTACGGCGTCGCCATCGGCGTGCTGCCGCCCGGCGCCCTGAACGCCATCACCGACGTGCCCGGCGTCGAAGTGGGCCAGAAGACGCTGATCCGTGGCGACGACGTGCGCACCGGCGTCACCGCGATCCTGCCGCACGCGGGCAACCTCTTCCAGCACAAGGTGCCGGCGGCGGTGTACGTGGGCAACGGTTTCGGCAAGCTCGCCGGCAGCACCCAGATCGACGAACTCGGCAACCTCGAAACGCCGATCGTGCTGACCAACACGCTGAGCGTGCCGGTGGCCGCTGCGGCGCTGATCGAGCACGCGCTCGCCAACCCCGAAAATCGCGAGGTGCTGTCGGTCAATCCGGTGGTGGGGGAAACCAACGACGGCTATCTCAACGACATCCGCGGTCGCCACGTCGCCGTGCGCGACGTGCTGCAGGCGATCGCATCGGCAAGCGGCGGCAAGGTCGCGCAGGGCAACGTCGGCGCCGGCACCGGCACCGTCGCGTTCGGCTTCAAGGGCGGCATCGGCACCTCCTCGCGCAAGCTGCCTGACCGTCTGGGCGGCTATGCCGTCGGCGTGCTGGTGCAGACCAACTTCGGCGGCACCCTGACCGTGGCCGGCGTCCCGGTCGGCAAGCTGCTGCACAAGTATTACCTCAGCGACGCATTGAACGACTCGCCCGACGGCTCGTGCATGATCGTGGTGGCCACCGACGCCCCGCTGGATGCGCGCAACCTGAAACGGCTGGCGAAACGCGCGATCCTCGGCCTCGCCCGCAGCGGCGGCATCGCCTCCAACGGCAGCGGCGACTACGTGATCGCCTTCTCCACCTACGCGGCGAACCGCGTGCCGTACGCCGCCGAACAGTCCGTGCGCCAGGTTGCCGTGCTGCGCAACGACGCCATGTCGCCGCTGTTCATGGCCGCCATCGAGGCGACCGAAGAAGCCATCATCAACTCCCTGTTCCACGCCGGCGACATGCGCGGCTGGCAAGGCCACCAGGTGCAGGCACTGCCCGTAGATGGGGTGCTGCGCCTGCTGCGGGAGCACGGCTATCCGCTCTCGCACCCCGCTCCGGCGCCGACCGACGCGCATCCGCGCTGACCGGCCGCGGTTGTCCCGCTATCATGGGCGTCTCTGGGTATGTCCGCGGCGGCAGAGCACACCATGCTCCTGATGATCGACAACTATGACAGCTTCACCTTCAACCTCGTGCAGTACCTGGGCGAGCTGGGCCAGGAGGTGAGGGTGGTGCGCAACGATGCGCTCACCGTGGCCGGCATCCGCGCGCTGAAGCCCTCGCACATCATGATTTCCCCGGGGCCGGGCACGCCGGACGATGCGGGCGTGTCGCTGGACGTGCTGCGCGAGCTGGCCGGGGAGATCCCGGTGTTCGGGGTATGCCTGGGCCACCAGGCGATCGGCCAGGCGTTCGGCGGCAAGGTGATTCGCGCGAAGAAGATCATGCACGGCAAGACCTCGCCGATGATCCATCGCGGCCAGGGCGTGTTCGCCGGCCTGCCCAATCCGTTCGAGGCCACGCGCTACCACTCGCTGGTGGTGGAGCAGTCCTCGCTGCCGGATTGCCTTGAAGTCACCGCGTGGACGGAAAACCCGGACGGCTCGATCGACGAGATCATGGGCCTGCGCCACAGGACGCTGCCGGTGGAGGGCGTGCAGTTCCATCCCGAATCGATCCTGACCCGGCACGGCCACGACCTGCTGGCCAACTTCCTCGGCCTGCCGCGGCGGAAGCTGGCGGCATGAGCATGGTCGGCATCACGCCGCAGGAAGCGCTGCAGCGCACGATCGAGCACCGCGAGATCTTCCACGACGAGATGATCTCGCTGATGCGCCAGATCATGCGCGGCGAGGTGAGCCCGCTGATGACCGCGGCGATCATCACCGGCCTGCGCGTGAAAAAGGAAACCGTGGGCGAGATCACCGGCGCGGCGCGGGTGATGCGCGAGCTGGCTGCGCCGGTGCCGGTGATCGGCGACGATGCGCACCTGCTCGACATCGTCGGCACCGGTGGCGACGGCGCGTGCAGCTTCAACATTTCCACCGCGTCGATGTTCGTGGCCGCGGCGGCCGGTGCGCGCATCGCCAAGCACGGCGGGCGCAGCGTGTCGTCGAAGTCCGGCAGCGCCGACGTGCTGGAGGCGCTGGGCGCGTCGATCGACCTGGCGCCGGCGCAGGTCGCCGCGTGCCTGGCCGAGACCGGCATCGGCTTCATGTTCGCGCCCAACCACCATCCGGCGATGAAGGTGGTGGCGCCGGTGCGCGGCGAGATGGGCGTGCGCACGCTGTTCAACATCCTCGGCCCGCTGACCAATCCGGCCGGCGCGCCGAACATCCTGATGGGCGTGTTCCACCCGGACCTGGTCGGCATCCAGATCCGCGTGCTGCAGGCGCTGGGCGCGCGCAGGGCGCTGGTGGTGTGGGGCCGCGACGGCATGGACGAGATTTCGCTGGGCGCGGCCACCATGGTCGGCGAACTGCGCGACGGCGTGGTGCGCGAGTACGAGGTGGAGCCGGAGGATTTCGGCCTGGCGATGGCCTCCAGCCGCAACCTGCGGGTGGAGGACGCCGGCGAATCGAAGGCGATGCTGCTGGGTGCGCTGCACGGCGAACCCGGCGTGCCGCACGACATCGTGTGCCTGAACGCCGGCGCGGCCTTGTATGCTGCCGACGTGGTCGAGGACATCGGCGCCGGCATCGAACGCGCCCGTGCGGCGATCGCCAGCGGCGCCGCGCATGCGAAAATGCAGGCCTTCGTGGCCGCCACGCGACGCCTGGCGGGAGTCCCGTAAACACGGTGCGGTTACACCACGCGTCGTGGCCGACTACGATGCACCCGTCACCCCACCCGAGCGAGATGCCATGACCGACATCCTCAATCGCATCCTGGCGCGCAAGGCCGAAGAAGTCGCCGAGCGCCGCAGCAAGGTCCCGCTGGCCGAGCTGAGCGCGCGCATCGCCGACCTGCCGGACACGCGCGGCTTCGCCGCTGCCATCGAGGCGAAGATCGAGGCTGGCTTGCCCGCGGTGATCGCCGAGGTGAAGAAGGCCAGCCCCAGCAAGGGCGTGATCCGCGCCGATTTCGATCCCGCCGCGATCGCGCGCAGTTACGAGAAGGCCGGCGCGGCCTGCCTGTCGGTGCTCACCGACGCCGATTTCTTCCAGGGCAGCGAGGCGTTCCTGCAGCAGGCGCGCAAGGCCTGTTCGCTGCCGCTGCTGCGCAAGGATTTCATCATCGACCCCTACCAGGTGCACGAGGCGCGCGCGATCGGCGCCGACTGCATCCTGCTGATCGTCTCCGCGCTGGACGACGACGAGCTGCTGCCGTTGGCGCTGCTCGCCGCCGAGCTCGACCTGGACGTGCTGTGCGAAGTGCACGACGAGGACGAGATGGAGCGCGCGCTGGCGCTGCCGGTGCCGCTGATCGGCGTCAACAACCGCAACCTGCGCAATTTCGAGACCGCGCTGGAAACCTCGCTGGCGCTGCAGGAACTGATCGAATACGACCGCGTGCTGGTTGCCGAATCCGGCATCCACACGCCCGAAGACGTGGCTCGCCTGCGCGCGGGCGGCGTGCAGGCGTTCCTGGTCGGCGAGGCGTTCATGCGCGCCGAGGACCCGGGCCGCGAACTGCGACGGTTGTTCGCCAACGCATGAGCGCCCCCGTCGAACCCGCCACGGCCGCGCCGGGGGATGACGCGGTCGCCGCGCCGTGCGAGAACACGCCGCGCGTGGTGCTGTTCGACTTCGATGGGGTGCTGATCCACGGCGATTCCTTCGCCCTGTTCGTGCGCAGCCGCTATGCCGGCTCGGCATGGCGCAAGGGCGTGGCCTTGCTGGCCTCGCCGTTGTTGCTGCTGACGTGGCCGCTGTCGCGCCGCCTGCCGCTGTACCTGCTGGTGCGGATCGCCTTGCTGGGCCTGCGCGAGCCGCGATACCGGGTGGCCGCCGATGCCTTCGCTGGCGTGCTGGCGCGACGCCCGAAGCAATTCTGCCGCGAAGGACTGAGCCGGCTGCGCCGGCATCAGGCGCAAGGCGATCGGGTGATCGTGGTGACCGGCTGCGAAGAGACGCTGGCGACCGGCATCCTGCGCGAACTGGGGCTGGCCGGCGTGGAAGTGGTCGCCTCGCAACTGCGCCCCGGCTGGCTGGGCCTGCGCCCGCGCCGGCACAACGTGGGCCGGCGCAAGGTGCAGTCGCTGGCCGAGCACGGCGTCGCCGCCTGGCACGTGGCCTACGGCGATTCGATGCACGATGTGGCGATGCTCAGGCAGGCCACCGAGGCGGTGCTGGTCAACGGCACGCCGAAACTGTGCAAGAAGGTGGAGAAGGCACTCGGCCGCACGCTGACCCGCGTCGAGTGGTTGTGAAGGCCGGAGTTCGGCGCGCGTAGGGCGGGCACCGCCCGCCGGCTCGTGCTCAATGGGATGAAACATGGCGGGCGGTGCCCGCCCTACGCGTGCAGCAGCTGCACCAGGCTGATCGCCACGATCAAGGTGCCCACCGCGGCCATCACCGCGCGTTCGGGCAGGTGGCGCACCAGCCAGGCGGCAAACGGCGCGGCCAGGACGCCGCCGGTGAGCAGGCCGAGCACGATCGGCCAGTGGCCGATGCCGACGTGCCACACCAGGGTGGCGGAGATCGACGTGGTCACCACGAACTCCGCCGCGTTGACCGAGCCGATCGTCCGGCGCACGCCACCGCCGCGGGCGATCAGCGTGCTGGTGGCCAGTGGCCCCCAGCCGCCGCCACCGATCGCGTCGAGCAGGCCGGCGAAGAAGCCAAGCACGCCGGTGTGCTGCACCCGGTGCCGGCTCAGCCGCTTGCCGAACGCGCGCAACAGGACCATCGCGCCGAGAACCAGCAGGTAGGCGTTGATGAACGGGCGGATCGTCTCGCCGGGCACGCTGGCGAGGAAGGTGGCGCCGAGCACGCCGCCGATCGCCCCGGGTATCGCCAACTGCCAGAACAGCGGCCAGCGCACGTTGCCGAACCATGCGTGCGAGGCGCCGGAAGCGCAGGTGGTGGCGATCTCGGCGGTGTGCACGGTGGCGCTGGCGACCGCCGGCGGCAGCCCCAGCGCCAGCAGGATCGAATTGGATACCAGCCCGTAGGCCATGCCCAGCGCCCCGTCCACCACCTGGGCGAGCAGACCGATGCCGACGAAGAGGAAGAACTGATCGAAATCCAAGCGCCGTCTCGCAGCCGGGGCGGGAGACCATGCTCGACTGGCGGCCGTAAAAACCCGGTTCAGGCGAACCGGTGGCGGTGCCGGCCGGGCGTGGTCAGCGGGTGCCGCGGATCACGATGGTCTTGCCGGAGACGTCGATCATGCGCTGCTCTTCGAGCTGCTTGAGCACGCGGCCGACCATCTCGCGCGAGCAGCCCACGATGCGGCTCACTTCCTGGCGCGAGATGCGGATCTGCGTGCCGTCCGGGTGGGTCATCGCGTCGGGTTCGTCGCACAGGTCGAGCAGGGTGCGCGAGATGCGGTTGGTGACGTCCATGAACGCCATGCGGCTGACCTGGCGCGAGGTGCGCAGCAGGCGATTGGTGAGTTGGGCACCGATCGCGAACAGGATCTTGGGGCACTCCTCGCGCAGCGGGCCTTCCATCAGCTGGAACAGCCGCTCGTAGCTGACCTCGGCCATCTCGCACGGCGTGCGCGAGCGCACCACCGACTCGCGCTGGGCCTGCTCCACGAACAGGCCCATCTCGCCGATGAACTGGCCGCGGCTGATGTAGGCGAGGATCAATTCGCGGCCCTGCTCGTCCTCGGTGCATACCGCCAGCGAGCCCTCGACCACGTAGTACAGCGTGTTGGCCGGATCGCCGGGGCGGATGATCGCGGTCTTGCCGGGGTAGCGCCGGCGGTGGCAGAGCGCCAGGAAGCGCTCCATCGAGGCGGGGTCGGGGGCGAAGCCCAGCGGGGCCTGCGAGCGTTCGAAGGCCTGTTGCAACTGGTATTTCAGGTGTGGGGCCACGTCGACTCCTCAGGTCAGGCAAGGTTCTGCGGCGCTTGTCGCCTCCGCGGCAAGCGTGACCGCAATCACGTCAGCTTGTCCCGCATTATGGCAAACATGCCGATTGGCTGCAGGTTCATTTCCTGACGCGTTTGCCGCATACTTCGCGGTCTTTCGACAGCGGCAACGTCGAGAGCATGCCACCAACCAAGGGTCGCAGGCACCAGCCTGTGCTTCACACCAATCGCGGGGACCCTTGTCGCTAACCCGCCTCTACAGCCGGCCGCCATGGCCCATGGAGAGTCGCTCGTGGTCAAACCGCTTCCCCGTCTTCGCCTGCAGGGTTTCAACAACCTGACCAAGGCGCTGAGTTTCAACATCTACGACATCTGCTATGCGGTGTCCGAAGAGCAGCGCCAGCGCTACATCGAATACATCGACGAGCAGTACGACGCCGACCGCCTGACCCAGATCCTCACCGACGTGGCCGAGATCATCGGCGCGAACATCCTCAACATCGCGCGCCAGGACTACGATCCGCAGGGCGCGTCGGTGACCATCCTCATTTCCGAGGAGCCGGTGGTGGAGAAGCTCGGCCGTGATTCGATCGCCGGCGCGGTGGTGGCGCACATGGACAAGAGCCACATCACCGTCCACACCTATCCGGAGACGCATCCGCACAACGGCATCGCCACCTTCCGCGCGGACATCGACGTGGCCACCTGCGGCGTGATCTCGCCGCTGAAGGCGCTGAACTACCTGATCGACAGCTTCGAGTCGGACATCGTGGTGTGCGACTACCGCGTGCGCGGCTTCACCCGCGACGTGAAGGGCAAGAAGCACTTCATCGACCACAAGATCAATTCGGTGCAGGACTACCTGGCGCGGCACATCCGGCAGAAGTACGAGATGTTCGACGTCAACGTGTACCAGGAGAACATGTTCCACACCAAGATGCACATCAAGGACTTCGACCTGGACACCTACCTGTTCGAGTCGCACGCGGACGACCTGTCGTTCAAGGAACGCCAGCGGATCGAGTCGCTGCTCCGGCGCGAGATCGAGGAACTGTTCCACGGCCGCAACCTGATGTGAACCAAGAAAACCCGCCGGAAGGCGGGTTTTTCGTATCAGGCCCGTTTGGGAGGTGCGAGCCGAAGATCCCTTCTCCCTTCGGGAGAAGGTGGCGCGCAGCGCCGGATGAGGGTGCGGGGCGCCGCGTTGAATACCACAAGGAACGCTGCCGCAGCGCGCTCCGCCCGTACCCTCTCCCCAACCCCTCTCCCACGGGGAGAGGGGCTTCCCTCAGACCTGTTCCAGCCAGCCCCACTTGTCGTGGGTGCGGCCGTCGAACAGGCCGAAGAACAGCTCCTGCAGGCGCAGTGTGACGCGACCGGCCTTGCCGGCGCCGACCTGCTTGCCGTCGACCGAGCGGATCGGGGTGATCTCGGCGGCGGTGCCGCACATCAGCACCTCGTCGGCCAGGTACAGGTACTCGCGCGGGATGTCGCGCTCGACCACCTCGATGCCGTCCTCGCGGGCCAGCGTCTTGAGCGTGTCGCGGGTGATGCCGGCAAGGATCGAGGCGCTGGCCGGCGTGGTGTGCAGCACGCCGTCGAAGACCAGGAACAGGTTCTCGCCGGCGCCTTCGCTGAGCAGGCCGCTGGAGGAGAGCGCGATGCCTTCGCCGAAGCCGAGCCGGCGCGCCTCGCGCGCGATCAGCTGGCCGGAAAGATAATTGCCGCCGGCCTTGGCGCCGGCCGGGATGGTGTTCGGGGCGAAGCGCTGCCAGCTCGACACGCAGGCGTCGATGCCGTTCTGCAGCGCTTCCGGCCCGAGGTACGGGCCCATCGGCCAGGCGGCCACGGCCATGTCGATCGGCGTTTCGGCGGACAGGCCGAAGCCGCCCAGGCCGCGATACGCCACCGGGCGCAGGTAGGACGCGCCGAGCCCGTTCTTGCGGATCACCTCGCGGCAGGCGGCGGCCAGCTCCTCGAACGAGTGCGGCAGCTGCATGTCGTAGATCTTGGCCGACAGGAACAGCCGGTTCAGGTGGTCGGTGAGGCGGAAGATCGCCGCGCCGTCGGGCGTGGCGTAACTGCGGATGCCTTCGAACACCGACGAACCGTAATGCAGCGCGTGCGACATCACGTGGGTAGTGGCTTCGGCCCACGGCTTGATGTGGCCGTTCTGCCAGATCCATTCGGGGTACTGCTGCGCCATGTTCGGTTCTCCATGAAGACTGCACATGATAGCGCGTCGCTGCGGGGGCGGCGTTTACGGCGCGTTGCGCAGCCACAGGCAGCCGGCCCGGCGCACGATGTCGAAACGCCAGGTGGAACCCGCGCCGTCGGCGCCGGCGGTGTGCAGTACCAGTTGATCGGGCGCGGCGGTTGCCGCCGGAGCAGGGTCGCCGGCGAGGGGCGGCCAGTTGTCCGGCAGCGCCGCGGCGGATGCCGCGGGAGCGGGCAGGTCGACCTGCAGCAGCGATTGTTCCATCAGCGCGGTCAGCGCGCGGATGTCGGCAATCGCCGCACCGCGGCCGTAACCGTCCCACAGGATCAGCCCGCCCATGCGGACGCTGTCGCGCCGCGCGAACGCATCGATCACGCTCTGGCGCAGCTCCTCGATGTTGGCGGCACACAGCACCGGCGGCGGCCCGCTCGGCGCGGGGGTATCGGTGGGCGTCGCGGGGTTGACCGGCGTGGCGCGCAGCGCGGCGCACGGCTGGTCGGTGAACACCGCGCCGCCGTTGGCGCCGATGCAACGATGGATCGGCGTCTGCGCCGCCGCGGGGGCGGCGCACGCAAGCAAGGCCAGGCTGAGCAGGGCGACCAGGCGCAACATCCGGTCAGCATAGCCGTCCCGCGGCGCCACGAACGACTTTCCGTTGGCGCATCACCATCGCAGTAGCCTGCTTGCGGGCGATGCTCTTGCTTGCAAATCCCCGCCTCAAGGCATCGCCCGCCAGCGGGCTCCTGCGGGAGGTTGTGCGCGGTGGTGGTTTCAGGCCAGCTGCTGCAACACCGCCTGCGTGGCGCGGGCGCGGTTGAGCGTGTAGAAGTGCAGCCCCGGCGCGCCGCCGTCGAGCAGGCGACGGCACAGTTGCGCCACCACCTCGGCGCCGAGCTCACGCACCGCATCCGCATCGTCGCCGTGGGCCTGCATGCGCTTGGCGATCCAGCGGGGGATTTCCGCGCCGCACATTTCCGAGAAGCGCCTGAGCTGGCTGTAGTTGGAGATCGGCATGATGCCCGGCACGATCGGCACGTTCACGCCAAGTTTGCGCACGTCGTCGACGAAGCGGAAATACGCATCCGGGTTGAAGAAATACTGGGTGATCGCGCCGTTGGCGCCGGCGTCGATCTTGGCCTTGAAGTGCATGAGGTCGCGCAGCGCGTCGTCGGCCTGCGGATGCGTCTCCGGGTAGGCCGCCACCTCGATGTGGAAATGGTCGCCGCAGTGCCGGCGGATGAAGGCCACCAGTTCGGCGGCGTAGCGGAAGTCGCCCGCCGTGGCCATGCCCGAGGGCATGTCGCCGCGCAACGCCACGATGCGCCGATAGCCCGCCGCGCGGTAGCCGTCGAGCAGCGCGGCGATCTCCGCCCGGGTGCCGCCCATGCACGACAGGTGCGGCGCCACGTTGAGCCCGTGCTGCGTATGCAGCCGCGCCACCGTGTCGCCGGTGTAGCTCAGCGTGGAACCGCCGGCGCCGAAGGTGACCGAGGCGTATTCGGGCTGGTGCGCCTTCAGCGCCTGCGCCGCGCGGTCGAGCTGCGCGCGCTGGTCGTCGGTCTTGGGCGGAAAGAATTCGAAGCTGATCGACGGCATCGCAAGGGTTCCGGGGTCACGGTGCCCGGCAGTATATATCTTCGATTCGCGATGGAGCGATATATGCCGTCCGGGTTCAGTTTGCCGGCGGCTCGTTCGGCGCGGCGGCCGGCGGTACCGGCGCCTCGCTGGGGCCGTGGTGGCGCCCGGTGCGGTGGGTGGCGATGCGCCACGCGCTGGACAGGCCTGGCAGCGGATCGTCGAAACGGAACGTGTGGTAATGCGCGCGCGCCCACTGCCGCAGGATCTTCGACCACGGCTCGCGGGCCTGCCGCGACTGGCCGCGCACGGCGTTGATGTCGCGCTGCAGGTTCACGCAACCGGCGCCGACCACGTAATCCGGCGCGGCGGCATCGACCGGCAGGCCCAGCGCGTCCTGCCAGGCCATTTCGCACACGTTGACGCCGCAGCGCGCGGCGAACTCGACATAGGTCCAGGCGCGCGTGTTCACCTCGAGGATGCGGAACTGGCCGTCGCGCGCGTCGCGCTTGAACTCGGCGCTGAAGATGCCGCGGTAATCCACCTTCGCCAGCAGCGCGGTCAGGTTGGTCGCCGCCGGCTCGACCTGGGCCAGCGGGATGCTCTCGCAGTACGAGCTGTTGCCGAAGTCGGCCGGGTGGATGCGGAAGCGTCGCCGCGCGAACAGGCCGGTGAAACGTCCCTGCGCGTCGCGGAAGCCGTCCACGAAATAATGGTCGGCGGCGGTGCCGGGCACGTACTCCTGCGCCATCAGGCGGAAGCCCAGGCCGTGCAGGCGCTGCCAGGTTTCCAGCAGCTCCTCGCGGCTGTGTACCCACACGCCCTTGATGCCCAGCACGTCGCTGAACTTCTGCGAGTTGACCGGCTTGATGAAGACGCGGTCGAGCCGCTCGAACGGCATCGCCGCGATGTCCGCCGCGCTGTCGATGCGGTAGGTCGGCGGGTGCGGCATGCCGGTTTCGGCCAGCAGCGCGGCGAAGCGCGACTTGTCCTGCAGCAGTTCCTGCGTCTGCCGCGAGCAGGTGCTGGTGCGGAAGCGCTGGCCCAGCTCGCTCTGCGGCAGGTCGGCCAGCCACAGTGCGGCGTCGTCGGCGCCGGCGATCAGCACCGCCTCGTCCAACGGCAAGTCACGCAGGTGGTCCAGTGCCTGCGGACCGGGCACGCCATCCCACGCCGTCGGTCCGGGCGTGGGCCGGAACCAGCGCGAGCGCGTCACCTGGTCGCCCGCGCGGCAGGCCACGTAGGTCGGGATGCCGGCCAGTTTCAGACAACGCAGGATGCCCAACGCTGTGGGGCCGCAGCCCATCACGATCGCCGGCACGTGCCGCCCGTCCCGCTTGCCCATGGATGTTTCCCCTGATCGCCGCATGCGTGCGCTCGACGCCGCGCCTGTGCGGCCATGCTAGCACCCGCGATGGCCACCGGGCCGCCGCGCGTGGGGGTTCAACGGTGCAGGTGGCGCCACCACCTGCGCAGCCGCGAACCGCGCAGCCGGCTCTTGGCTCGCAGCCAGTGCATCGGTGCGGAATCGCCCACGCGCACCTCGACCAGGGTCACGCCGGGCGCCTCGATCGCCGCGGCCAGGGTGGCCTGCGCATCGCCTTGCAGGCGTACGTGCGTGGCACCGACGGCCGCGGCCAGGGCGGCGACGTCGACGCTGTCGAACTCGGTGCCGTACGCATGGCCCGAGCCGGCCAGTTGCTGCATGCGGATCAGGCCGTAGGCACCGTCGACGAACACGATCACGGTCAGCCGCAGCCGTTCGCGCACTGCGGTGAGCAGCTCCAGCCCGGACATCGCCAGGCCGCCGTCGCCGACCAGCGCCACCACAGGCCGCGCCGGATCGGCCAGGCAGGCGCCGATCGCGGCGCCGATGCCGAAGCCCATCGACTGCAGGTTGGTCGGCACGATCAGGCCGCGCGGGCACAGCACCGGGAAGTGGCGGCGCGCCAGCCCCTGGTGCTGGCCGGAGTCGGTGAGCAGGCAGCCGTGCCGTGGCAGCGCCTGGCGCAGCGCGGCGAAGAACGCCTGCGGCTGGCCGCCGTCCACGCCGTGGATGCGCGGCTCGACCCGCCGCCGGTCGCGCTCGTCGTCGGCGCGCCGCCGCCACTGCGCGATCTCGTCGTGGCTGAAGCCGGCATGGCCAGGCTTGGTCTGCAGCCGTTGCAGGAGGGCGGCCAGGAAGGTCGCCGCGTCCGCGCATATCGCGTGGCGCGCGGGATAGTTGGCGCCCAGCACGGCGGCACTGGCGTCGACGTGGATGAGTTTTTCCGGCGGCAGCCGCAGCTCGAAGCCGCGGCTGCCGTTGTGCGAGAACTTGCAGCCGATCGCCAGCACCGCGCCGCTGGCCTCGACCAGCGCGTTCAGCGTGCCGCACTCGTTGCCGGCGAACGCGAAGCCGAGCGACAGCGGGTGATCCTCGGCCACCACGCCGCGCCCCGAGGTGGTGGTGACCACCGCGGCGGACAGCGTTTCGGCCAGCTGCGTGGCCAACCCGGCCGCGGCGGCGCAGCCCTGGCCGAGCAGCAGCATGCAGCGACCGGCCTGGCGCAGCGTGGCCAGCACGGCGTCGAGTGCGGCCTCGTCGAGCGGTGGCGGCGAAGGAGGCGCGACATCTGCCAGCGGCGCCGCTTCGCGCAATGCATCGCTCGCGAACTGCACCAGCACCGGACCGGGTTCGCCGGCGCCGGCCTGTGCGTGTGCCGCGAGCAACGCGGGGGCGATCCCGGTGGCATGGTCGACGTGGTACTGGCCCTTGCTCAGCGGGCCGGCGATCGCCGCCTGGTCCAGCGCCTGCAGCTGGAACTGCTGTCCGGGCGAGCGTGCCGGCTGCATGGTGAGGTGCAGCAGCGCGGCCGAATCGAGCGCCGCCTCCGCCAGCCCGGTCAGTGCCCAGGTGAAGCCCGGGCCGGGAATCGTCAGCAAGGCGGCGATCCGCCCCGAGGCGCGGTAGTAGCCGTTGGCCATCATCGCTGCCGACAACTCGTGGGTGGCCACGACACTGCGCAGCGGCGCGCGGCGCAGCGCCTCGTACAGACCCGTGGTCTGCGTGCCGGGCAGGCCGAACACGCAATCGACGCCGGCGCGCGTCAGCGTGGCGCAGACCAGTTCGGCCCCGGAAACCACGGGCTCGCTCATTCGGCCATGCCGGTGGAGCGGCGCAGGGCACGGTGCACGCCGCGGCGGGCGCGCTGCGGCAGCGTGGTTGCCCAGTCGCCGAGGCGGAAGCGGATGTCGTCGGCGCGCGGGACCTCCAGGCACAGCGACAGCTCGCCGCCCATCTGCGACTTGAACGTCGTGACGGGGTTGAGTTCGGCGTCGGTCAGGTCGTTGGCGCGGTAGCCCTCGGCGGCCAGGTGTTCCAGCGCGCGCCAGCGCAGGAACGCCGACGCGCCCAGGCTCAGCAACGCAGCCTCGGCGCCGGCGCAGACGGTGTGGCTGACCGGGTGCGGCCCGGTCAGCACCAGCTGGCTGGCGGCCACGCGGCCGTCGGGCATCCGTGCGTGGTAGAGCCGGCCCAGGTTGCGTTCGCGCAGGGTTTTCACGAAGCGGCGGAACGCCTCGCGCGGCAGGTACAGCGGCGCACCCTTGCGCTCGTGGGTCTGCAGGTGCAGGTGGTGGAAGGCGTCGAAGTCGTCGTCCATGCTCAGTTGCAGGCCCTGCTCGGTGCAGCGCCCGATCAGCCGGCGATGGTTCTTGTCCACCCGCGTCCATGCGCTGGCGAGGTCGCTGATGTCTACCACATAAGTGTAGGTCGGCTGCACGCTCCAGCCGCGCGACTGGAACGTGCGCAGGTCGGTGCAGGTGGAGCGGCTCTTGAAGCGCAGCCGCCCCAGCGGCAGGCGCGCAAGCGCGTGCTCCAGCGCATCCATGGTCTGCAGCCGGCGCGAGGTGGCAGTGGCCGGGCAGCTGCAGGCATGCGGCACCAGCACCAGGCCGTTGTAGTAGAGCAGCCGCCGCGGCGACACGAAGGCGCCGCGGCGGTCGCTGCATTCGAACAGCGCGATGCCGCCCACGATGTGGTCGTCGCGCTCGGCGGCGAGCACGCGGAAGCGGCCGCCGGTGGCGGCGCACAGCGCGTCGAGATACTCGGGCAGCGAATACACGCTGCCATCGGGGGAGGCGGCGACCGCGGCGACCCAGCGCGGATAATCCGCGGGATCGAGTATGCGGGTTGTCGGTAGCGTGGCCATCGTCGCGCGTCCTTTTCGCTGGAGAGAGCGTCAGCGAGGCGCCTGCCGAGGCGCCGTTCCACCGTTGAGGGTTCCCCTGCGAACCTCCCGGCGGCTGTCTGCTCGCCCGCCGGTGCGCCATCCTAGGCCACCGCACGGCTTGCGTGCAAAGCCCTCCGGCAGCCGGCTGCGCCGCCATGCGCGTACGGTGCCAACAAGAGAGCGGCCCGAAGGCCGCTTGAAGGGTGGGGTGCAGGGAGTTGCCGAATCAGCTCTTGCCACCGAAACCCCAGTACCCGTTCCTTTCGGAATTCGGCTATCTGCCGGAGTAAGCCGGACCGCGCAATACCACTCCCGGCAGCGCGTCCGTCATCTTGCCGCCATCGATCACCGGGACCCCGTTGACCAGCACATATTGCATCCCGACCGACAGCTGGTTCGGGTCGGTGAAGGTGGCGACATCGCGGATCGCAGCCGGGTCGAACACGACGATGTCTGCCCACATGCCTTGCTTGAGCACGCCGCGATCCGGCAGATGCACACCCTGGGCCGCCAATGCGCTGAACTTGCGGATGGCGTCCGGAAGCGTGAGCAGCTTCTGCTCGCGCACGTACCTGGCGAGAATGCGCGGAAAGGTGCCGTAGGCGCGTGGGTGCGGACGATCCTTGCCGAGCAGGCCATCGGGCGAGGTTCCCTCATAGTCCGTGTCGATCGAAACCCACGGCTGCTTCAGCGCCAGCTCGACATCGGACTCCTGCATGCCGAACACCACCGAACTGGTGGCGGCGTTGTCCTTGATCAGGAAGTCGCAGATCGTGTCGATCGGATCCTCGTGCCACTCCGCTGCAATCTCACTGACCCGCTTGCCGACGTACTTCTGCAACGCCTTGTTGTTGACGCTGCCGATCATGATGCCGTGCGCCTGCTCGATGGCCGCGAGCCACTCATTGTCCCAGGCATCGCCGGGAGTGAGCATGTCCTTGCGGATGCGCGCACGCGTGGCCGGATTCTTCAGGCGTTCGATCAGCTTCAGGTTGCCGCCGTCATGGGCCCAGGGCGGGATGAAGGCCGACAGATCGTTCTGCCACGCGGTATAGGCGTAGGTGTCCGCCGCCACGTCGACGCCGCTGGCACGAGCCGCGTCGATGCGCGCGATCACCCGTGCCATCTTGCCCTTGAGATTGCCGGTGGCCTTGAGATGGAAAATCTCCACCGGAATATCCGCCTCGCGGCCGATCCGGAAGGTTTCGTCCAGCGCAGCCATCTCGGCATCGCCCTCGTTGCGCATGTGGGTCGCGTAAATGCCGCCATGGCGTGCGGCAACCTTCGCCAGGGCGATCAACTCGTCGGTTCCGGCGTAAGGCGCCGGCGTGTACTCCAGCGCCGTGGACAGCCCCAGCGCACCTTGCTTCATCGCTTCCGCGACCAGCGCCTGCATCTTCTTCAACTCGTCCGGCGTGGGTGCGCGATTCTCGTAGCCAATGACCATCTCGCGCACTGAAGTGGCGCCCACGTACGTGCCTACGTTGATACCCATGCCTTGCTTTTGCAGGCGCGCGAAATATTGTTCGAACGTGCGCCAGTCCGGCATTATCCGATAATGCGCGTACGCCGCCTGGCGTTGCTTGATCATCTCGGCGTCGAGCGGCGCCACCGATTCGCCTTCTCCGGTGATCTCGGTGGTGATGCCCTGGAAGATCTTCGACGGCACATGCGGATCGACCAGCATGGTGATTTCCGATTGACCAAGCATGTCGATGAATCCCGGCGCCACGACCAGGCCGTGGACGTCGATCATCTGCCTGGCATGCGCGTCGGCGAGGTTGCCGATCGCGGCGATGCGACCATCCTTCACGGCGATATCGGCCGCGTACCAGGGCGAACCCGTACCGTCGATGATGTGGCCGTTGCGGATGATGGTGTCGTACTCGACGCCGGCAGCCGCAGATGGCATCGCTGTCGACAGCCCGATGGCCGCGACAATCGACATGCAAGCGGTGCGAATGAAGACGGGCATGAACCACTCCCCTCAAAGGGCCATCTGTCGGCGAGGCGTTGCCCGCCATCGGGCGGGCGACGAAAAGCCCTGGCCGACGCCAGGGCTTTCGTCCGGTGCGGCAATCGACCGCTCGACTAGAAATCCTGCTTGAAGCTGATGCCGAACGTGCGCGGCTGGCTGAAGCCCGTGTACACCTGTCCATTCGGGTATTCCGGCACCACGCCGTGCGCACCGCAAACCGTTACCGCACACTCGGAGAACTTGTACAGCGCGGCGCGCTTGTCGAACGCGTTGTTGATATAGGCACTCACCGACCAGTTGTCCCCCTGGAGACCGGCGGAGAGGTCGACCGAATTGTAGGCAGGCAGTCCGCCATAGAGGCTGCGATCGAGCAGGAGCAGGCTCGTCGTGCGGTCCCCCACATGCGTCAATGCGCCCTGGACGAAGCCACTCTTGCTGCCGACATCAAAGGTATAACGCGCGATGAGGTTGCCCTTGAACCGTGGCGTGATGGGCAGGCGGGTGCCCGTTGGTGCCAGCGGCCCGTCCACCGTGTCGCCCGTTTGTGTATTGATCGAGCCGGCCGGACAGTCGGTGACGGGGCGGTTGTTGTTGTCGGTGAATCCGCAGTAGTTGGCGGTCAACTTGGCGTCATACAACGCGATGCCGGCGCTCAGCTGCAGGTTGTAGGTCGCCTGCCAGTTCAGCTGCGACTCCAGTCCGTCGATGCGGGCCGAATTGGCATTGAGGATTTCGGAAATACCGTTCGGACCCGTGATGTCGAACTGGAAATTATCCCAGGTCTCGCGGAACACGGCCCCGTTGAAGGTCAGCCGATTGTCGAACCACGAGGTCTTCCAGCCGAGTTCGAGGTTGGTCAGGAAATCCGCCTGATAGGGCGGCAGCGACGCGTTGCGATTGATGCCACCCGGGCGATAGCCCTCGGACCGGGTGAAATAGACCATGGCATGGGGTGTGGCATGCCAGGTCAGGTTGACCTTGTTGAGCGACCCGCTTTGCTTCACCCGCTTGTTGAAGTCCAGACAGGGCGCGCCCTCGAATGGCTCGGGCGAGATGCAGCCGGCCTCGCCGTAACTCGAGCCGGGGAAATAGCCCTCGCTGAAACCGAAGAAGCCGTAAAAGCTGCCGCTGTCGCGGTAATAGCGCTCGCCGATCGTGCCCGTGAGGACATCGGGGATGAAGTCCCACGACAGTTCGCCGTACACCGACTGGTCGCGATCGTAGCGGACCTGCCGGCTCAGATAGAGGGTGTCCGGCCAGCCGGTAACCGTCAGCGAATCGGCCAGGCCGCTGATCTTGTACTGGTACTGGATATCGTGTTTCAGCTTCTGCCAGAACGCGCCAGCGACCAGACGCAGGCGATCGTCGCTGGGCGAGACAAGACGCAGTTCGTGGCTGTTGTTGGTGTAGTGATCGCGGAAAAACGGATGCTGCGACGGATCGATCAGGTCTCCGCCGTTATCGTAAAAATAGACACCGGAGCCGTACAGGGTGTCGTACCAGAATGAGTAGTCCGTGTAGTCGGACTCCTGCTCCTGGTTGCGCTTGAGGTGCGCGTAGGCATAGGTCGCATCGAAATTGCCGATCTTGCCTTGCACGGTCAGCGCGCCCTGCCACCAGCGATCGTTGTTGCGTTCGGGAAAGAAGTGCGTGACGGCGAGATCGCCCACGCTCGGATCGCTGGAAGATGAACCGTGGGAGATCGTCTGTTGCCCCATCAGCGTCGGGCTGATCGACCAGTTGTCGTTCAGGTCCACTTTCAGCGCGGCGCGTGCGCCCTGGGTGTCGGCGTCGTTGTAGTGCTTGCGGGCGCGTCCGTGGCATTGCAGCAGCACGCCGGGGGTGCAGTCGTCGGCGTTGCTGATGGTAATGCCGGAAGACGGGTAGGTACGCGTGCCGGCCTTGTTGTCGATGTAGCCCGCATCGTGTTCGCGCCAACCCACGAGGCGAATGGCGGCACTCTTGCTGAGCGGAATGTTGACCATGCCCTCGACGGTGGAGCCGATGCCACCGTGTGCAACCTTGTTGGCGCCGAGCGTGTAGTTTGCCGCGAAAGCGGCGGGGTCGGGCGTGTTGGTGATGATGCGCAACGCACCGGCTTCGGCGCTGGCGCCATACAACGTACCCTGGGGTCCGGCCAGCACCTCGATGCGGGCGATGTCGTACATGTGGATATCGACCGGCCCCTGGATCGTGGTGATCGGCTGGTTGTCGAGGTACATGCCGACGCTCGGCCGCGACCCGGTATAGTCCCCGCCGCTGCCGCTGCTGACACCGCGCATGTAGATGATGGCAAAGCCTTGCGCGCCATTGCCGCCACCGTTGTCCTGAAAGGACACGCTGGGCAGGTACTTCACGTAGTCCTTGAAGTTCTGGACGTGCAGGGCCTCGAGTTGATCCTGTGCCAGCACGTTGATGCTGATCGGCACCTTCTGCAGATCCTCGGTGCGCCTCTGCGCGGTCACCGTGACCGTACCCAGGGTCTTGACCTTTTGCGCTGCCGCCGAGGTCGTCGCGGCCGATGCGGGCTGCTCGGCAACATCCTGGGCGAGCGCTGGTGCCGCCACGGCAAAACTGATCGCCGCCGCGAGCGGCAAGCGCGCCAACATCACCCGCTGCGCCTTGCCACCACACTTGAAATGACCTTTGGACATGATCTGCCACCTCCCCCGTGAGCGTAACGGAGCAACCAAACCTGCCGAGCCTTATCGCAACCTGATGAAATGACCCGTGGGCCTCGCAGGCGCGTCGCCATGGGAACAGGCCAGCACGGTGGCCATGGCCGGAGTCTTGCGTTTCATGGGCGATCCCCCGGGGTGTGTGGACTTGCCTGCGGGAGATCGCGCGCTTCCGCGAGCAGCGTTTCGACGACCGCGTCGGCACCGGTCGCGATCGGGTCGAAGACGACCAGGCCGGTTTCGGCGTGCGCGCGGGCGAACGCGTCCGCGCGTTGGCTTTCGCTCATGCCGTGCGTGTTGAGCGCGACGGCGATGCAGCGTGCGGCGCGGTTGGTCAGGCGCGCGGCCTGTTCGTTGGCGGCGATGCAGGCGGTGAGCGTCGGCAGCGGATAGTCCGGATAGCCGTCGATGTGCGTGCGTCGCGGGTCGTGGCACAGCACGAGTGCGTCCGGCTGCGAGCCGTGCAGCAGGGCGAGGCTGACGCCGGCATAGGCCGGGTGGAACAGCGAGCCCTGGCCTTCGATCACGTCCCAGTGCCCGGGCTCGTTGTCGGGCGACAGCGCTTCGGCCGCACCGGCGGCGAAATCGGCGACGACCGCGTCGATCGCGACGCCGGCGCCGGCGATGAGGATGCCGGTCTGCCCGGTCGCGCGAAAATCGGCGGCGATGCCGCGTCGCGCGAAGGCGCGGTGAATGGCCAGCGCGGCGTACTTCTTGCCGACCGCGCAATCGACGCCGACCATCAGCATCCGGCGGCCGCTGCGCTTGCGGCCGGAGCCGACGTCGAATTGCGTGTCGGCGTGGCGCACGTCGAACAGCCGCACGCCGGCCAGGCGCGCGGCCGCGGCGATCCGCGGATTCTCGTCGAGGCGTGCATGCATGCCGCTGGCAATGTCGAGGCCGGCGTGGATCGCGGCCAGCAGGGTGTCGATCCACGCCTCGTCGAGCGCGCCGCCGAAGGTGGCCACGCCGATCACCAGCGTGCGCACACCGGCGCGGGCGGCGGCGGCCGGCGTCATGTCAGGCAGGCCGAGGTCGACCGTGTCGGCGTCGAGCCGGCATTGCCCGGCGCACAGCTCCGGGCGCCAGTCGAGAATGCCGCTGGCCGTCTTGGCGTCGAGGCGGTGCGGGGTGTTGCCGAGGAAGAGGAGGTACGGGGCGGCGATCTGCATGTCAGCGTGCCTCCTGGCGGCGCAACACCTGGCCCGGACGGGCGCCGGTCGCCTTGCCGTCGGCGAGGACCGCGATGCCGTTGACCCACACGCGCGCGATGCCGACCGACAGCTCGTGCGGCTTCTCGTAGGTGGCGCGGTCGGCCACCGTGCGCGGATCGAACAGGACGAGGTCGGCCGCCGCGCCGACGCGGATCTGGCCGCGGTCGCGCAGGCCCATGTGCTGCGCTGCCAGTCCGGTCATCTTGTGCACGGCCTGCTCGAGCGTCAGCATCTTCTTCTCGCGCACGTACATGCGCAGCACGCGCGGGAACGTGCCGTAGCCGCGCGGGTGCAGGCCGTCGAGGCTGCCGTCGGAACAGATGTTCGCCTGCGGCCAGGCGATGAACTTCGCGATGTCGCGCTCGTCCATGCTGCGGCTGATGACCTGCGCGGTGCTGTGGGCCGCTTCCGATTCGCGGATCAGGGCCATCACCGTATCCGCGTCGTCGGTGCCGCGCAGGCGCGCGATATCGGCCACGCTCTTGCCGACCAGGTCCGGTTCGGGCTTGAACTGCGACAGGCGCAGGCCGTCGGCCGGGGAGAGGTGCTTGAGCACGAATTCGGCGGTGGCGCGGTTGCCGAAGTCGCGCTCGGGCCACAGCACGATCAACTCGCTGTGCCAGCTGTCGTAGGGATAGATGTCGAGCGTCGCGTCGACGCCTTCGGCGCGCGCCTTGTCGAGCAGGCCCAGGAAGCGGTCGGCCTGGCCCCACCAGTCGGTCATCGCCAGCTTGGCGTGGCTGACCTGCACCGGGATCTTCGCCTCGCGGCCGATCGTCAGCAGTTCGTCGAGCGCGTCCCAGACCTTGCGGTCCTCGCTGCGCATGTGGCTGATGTAGCGGCCACCGTAGGGCGCAGCGGCGTCGGCGAGCGCGAGCACCTCGGCGCGCGTGGAGTAGAGGCCCGAGTCGTATTCAAGGCCGGTCGACAGGCCGAGCGCGCCGGCCTTCATGTCGGCGGCGAGCAGTTGGCGCATCGCCTGCACCTGCGCTGGTGTCGCCGCGTGGCTGGCGTCGGCGCCCATCACTTCCTCGCGCAGCGAGTTGTGGCCCGCGTACGAGGCGATGTTGATCGCCGCCGGCCTGGCGCCGTAGCGGCGGAACAGGTCGGCGATCGGCTCCTGCGAGAAGCCGTCCTGGCCGACGACGATCGTGGTGACGCCCTGGCTGGTCACCGGCAGCGCGTCGAGCTGGCTGTCGAGGCCGCGGTCGTGGTGGCTGTGCGTGTCGATGAACCCCGGCGCGAGCACCAGCCCGCGGGCGTCGACCACCTGTTCGCCGCGCTGCGCTGCGAGTTCGCCGATGGCGGCGATGCGGCCGTCGGCGACGCGCACGTCGACGTGCCGGGCCGCGGCGCCGGTGCCGTCGACGACGACGGCATGGCGCACGATGAAGTCGGCCGCGGCTGCACGGCCGGCTGGCAACACGACCAGCGGTGCGACCAGCAGCAGCGAGATCAGTGTTCGGCTCGTCATGGAATCGGTTCTCCTGGAAAACATGCGGTTCAGCCCCACAGCGCCGCGCTGGGCGGCGAGACTAGGCCACGCTGGTAGTGCAGGCCCGGGTCGCGGTCGCGGCCGATGAGGAGAGGGCCATCGAGATCGACAAAGCGTGCGGCACCGGCGACGAGCGTCGCCGGCGCCATGCCGAGCGACGTCCCCTCCATGCAGCCCACCATCAACCCGAAGCCGAGCTGGCGCGCGCGGGCGGTCATGCGCAGCGCCTCGGTCAGGCCACCGGTCTTGTCCAGCTTCACGTTGACCAGGTCGTAGCGGCCGCGCAGCGCGTCGAGGTCGGCGCCGACGTGCGCCGACTCGTCGGCGCAGACCGGCACGCGGCGTTCGATCCGCGCCAGCGCGTCGTCCTTGCCCACGGGCAGCGGCTGCTCGACCATCGCGACATGCGCGGCCTGCAGCGCCGGCATGACGCCGGCGAGCAACACCGGGTCCCAGGATTCATTCGCGTCGATGACCAGGGTCGCCGCCGGAGCGGCATCGCGCACGGCCGCGACGCGGGCGACGACGTCGTGCGCATCGAGCTTCAGCTTGATCAGGGCGCCGTCGCCGTCGGTGGCGACGATCGCGCGCGCCTTGTCCGCCTGCTGCGCCGCTTCGCCCACGCTGATGGTCTGTGCGGTGCGCACCGGGCCCGGGGCGGGGACTCCGATCAGCTCCCAGACACGCTGCTTCGCCAGTTTCGCGCGCAGATCCCAGAACGCACAGTCGACCGCGTTGCGCGCGGCGCCGGCTGGCACGTGATCGTGGATGCGGTCCCATGACTCGCCGCGGGCGAGGCGGGCGAGCAGTTCGCGCACGGTCTTCATCACCCCGTCCACGCTCTCGCCGTAGAACGCCGTGGGCGTGCATTCGCCGCGGCCGACGGCACCATCGCACGACAGCGTTGCCACGATGACGTCGGCATGCAGGTAGGTCTCGTGCGCGATGACGAATGGCGCGGCGAGCTCCCAGCGTTCGTGGCGAACCTCGGTCTGCATGCAAATCGGCCTCTGGACGAGTATGCACAATTTATATCATAGTAACTCTCATGAAAGAAAACTTGCAATCGGCGAATGATGACGAACCCGGGCTGGCGCGCACGCTCGGCCCGCTCCAGTTGACGATGATCGGTGTCGGCTGCGTCATCGGCGCCGGCATCTTCGTCATGACCGGCACCGCGGCGGCGACTCATGCCGGGCCGGCGGTGGTGTTGTCGTTCGTGGTGGCGGCGATCGCCTGCGGATTCACCGCGTTCTGCTATGCCGAGCTTGCCGGCACGATGCCGTTGTCCGGTTCGAGCTATTCGTATGCGCTGCTCACGTTTGGCCGCTTCACCGCGTGGTGCGCCGGCTGGCTGCTGCTGCTCGAGTACGGCATTGCCGCGGCGACGGTCGCGGTCGGCTTCGCCGGCTACGCGGTGGCGTTGCTCGACCAGTTCGGTCTGCACCTGCCGGCTTCGATCACCACGCCGATGCTCGACTTCCGCACCGACGGCGGCAGCAACCGCCTGCAGTTCGGCGGCGGCATCAACCTTGTCGCCGCCGGCGCGATCCTGGTGGTGACGGCTGTCCTGTTGCGCGGGGTGAAGCAGTCGTTCGCGTTCAACACGGCCATCGTGCTGCTCAAGATTGCCGCGCTGGTCGCCTTCGTGCTGGTCGGCATCGCCTTCATCGACCCGGCCAACCTCACGCCGTTCGTGCCGCCGGCGCGGGGCGATTTCGAGTTCGGCTGGTCCGGCGTGCTGCGCGGCGCCTCGGCGATCTTCTTCGCCTACGTCGGCTTCGAGACCGTGTCCACCAGCGCAGCCGAGGCGCGCAACCCCCAGCGCGACCTGCCGATCGGCATCTTCATGACGCTGGCGGTCTGCACGGTGCTGTACATGGCCGTTGCCGCGGTGATGACCGGCATCGTGCCCTATGCCCGGCTCGGCGTCGCCGACCCGATTGCCGTCGCCGTCGACGCGATGCAGCTGCCGATGTTCGGCATCGCAGTCAAGTCCGCGGCAGTGATCGGCCTGCTTTCGGTGCTGCTGACGTCAATCTACGGCCAGACCCGCATTTTCTACGCGATGGCGCGCGATCGCATGCTGCCGCCGGTGTTCGCGCGGATCGACGGCAGGACGCGCACGCCGCAGGTCGGCACCATCTATACCGGCGTGGCCATGGCGTTGCTCGCGGCGTGCCTGCCGATCAGCCTGCTCGGCGACCTGATCAGCCTCGGCACGGCGGTCGCGTTCGCGATCGTCTGCGCGGCGGTCATGCGCCTGCGCGTGGTCGAGCCCGATCGGCCGCGATCGTTCCGGGTGCCGCTGGGCGGCATCCGCGTGCGTGGCTGGTGGATCGGCATCATTCCGGCACTCGGCATCGCCTTCGCCGCGCTGATGGGCCTGCCGCTGCTGATCGACATGGTGCTGCGCGCCACGCGCGGCGACGTGCTGCCGCTGGCGATCGTCGGCGGCTATTTCGCGGCCGGCCTGGTCATCTACGTGGTCTACGTGCGGTCGCGCTGAACGGGAGCGGCGCTCCTGGTTCCGCAGAAGCGCGGGGCCTCGGCCCGACGGTGCGCTGCGTGCTCAAGGCTCGATGTCGCCGCCCTTCTTGCGCTGCCCGCGCGCGGCTTTCCCGACGTGGCCGACGAATTCCTGGTAGAGGTCGGAGACGTGGGCCAGGCGTTGCTCCACGCGGTCGCCGAGCGCGAGAACCACGCCGTTGACCAGCAGCGCCAGCGCCGCGTGGATCGGAACGGTGGTGCCCCAGAAAATCCCGCTTTCCGTCGGCAATGCCAGGATGTGCGGCGTGTATTCGCTGGCCCAGTGGCAATACTTGTCGGTGATCATCACCAGCGGCAGCCCGCGTTGCCGGCAATGACGGGCGAGCAGTTGTGCCTGGCGCGAGTAGCGGCGCGTCTCCACGATCACGACGCAATCCTTGTCGGTGCCGTCAAGCAGCACCTCCGAGAAGCTTCCGGTAGCCAGGTCGGCCACCCGCACCCGCGGGCGCACGTATTGCAGGAAACTGGCGAAGTGGGCCGCAAGCCCGCGCTCGGTCTGGAATCCCACGATGTGCAGGGTCGAGCAGTGCGCCAGGTGCGCGACGATATCCTGCCATTCGCGCGTTTCCGCGCGGCGGTAGACCTCGATGATGCCGGCGATGGTCAGGTCCAGGTCGCGTTGCAGCGCCGGTTCGCCGCTGCCGGTCTGCAGCATCGAGCGCAGGCCTTCGCCGATCGGCCATGGCGCGACGGCCACGTCGAACTTGAAAGCCGACTTCAGCTCGCGGAAGTTCCGGTAGCCGAGGCGACGGCAGAACCGGCCCACCGTCGCGGCGCTGATGGCGAGCTTGGCGGCGAGCGAGTTGGCGGTCTCGAACGGCACCGCCTGCCGGTTGGTGAGCAGGAAGTTCGCGATCACCCGTTCGGACGCGGTCATCCGGTCCATTTCACTGCGAAGCTGGCTGAACAATCGCCGGTCGGCGCTGCTTGGCTTTGGCGACATCGACGCCGTCTCCCGTGGGTTCGACCGTGTTGGATCGGTACGAAAGTATGATCCGGCGCGGCGCTGGCCGCACGGTGCACGCTGCCCGGTGGTGAGCCGGTGATGGCAGAACGGGCGCCTTGCGCGCCCGTTCTGCTGCAACCGACCGATGACCCGCTGGCGGCTCAGTAGCGGTAGTGGTCCGGCTTGTACGGGCCTTCCACCGGCACGCCGAGGTAGCCGGCCTGCTCCTTCGTCAGCGTGGTCAGCTTCACGCCGATCTTCTCCAGGTGCAGGCGGGCGACTTCCTCGTCCAGCTTCTTCGGCAGGATGTAGACCTTCGCCTCGTACTTGTCCTTGTTCGCCCACAGGTCGATCTGCGCCAGGGTCTGGTTGGAGAACGAGTTGGACATCACGAAGCTCGGGTGGCCGGTGGCGCAGCCGAGATTCACCAGGCGGCCTTCGGCCAGCAGGAAGATCGCGCGGCCGTCCGGGAACACGTACTTGTCCACCTGCGGCTTGATGTTGAGCTTCTCGACGCCGGCCATCGCGTTCAGCGCATCGACCTGGATCTCGTTGTCGAAGTGGCCGATGTTGCAGACGATCGCCTGGTCCTTCATCGACTTCAGGTGCTCCAGCGTCAGCACGTCCTTGTTGCCGGTGGTGGTGACATAGATGTCGCCGCGGCCGAGGGTGGATTCGACCGTGTTGACCTCGAAGCCTTCCATCGCCGCCTGCAGCGCGTTGATCGGGTCGATCTCGGTGACGACGACGCGCGAGCCGTAGGCACGCAGCGAATGCGCGCAGCCCTTGCCCACATCGCCGTAGCCGCAGACCACGGCCACCTTGCCGGCCAGCATCACGTCCATCGCGCGCTTCAGGCCGTCGGCCAGCGACTCGCGGCAGCCGTACAGGTTGTCGAACTTGCTCTTGGTGACCGAGTCGTTGACGTTGATCGCCGGCACCAGCAGCGACTTCGCCTCGGCCAGCTGGTACAGTCGGTGCACGCCGGTGGTGGTCTCCTCGGAAACGCCCTTCCAGTCCTTCACCACGGTGTGCCAGTAGCCCGGGCGCTCGGCATGCACGCGCTTGAGCAGGTTCTTGATCACCTGCTCCTCGTGCGAGGAGGCCTTCTCGTCCACCCACTTCGAGCCGTTCTCCAGCTCGTAGCCCTTGTGGATCAGCAGCGTCACGTCACCGCCGTCATCGACCACCAACTGGGGCCCAAGGAAACCGCCCTTGCCGTCGGGGAAGGACAGCGCGTCGAGCGTGCAGTCCCAGTATTCCTCCAGCGTCTCGCCCTTCCAGGCGAACACCGGCGTGCCGCTGGCGGCGATCGCGGCGGCGGCGTGGTCCTGGGTCGAGAAGATGTTGCACGAAGCCCAGCGCACGTCGGCGCCGATGTCCTTCAGCGTCTCGATCAGCACCGCGGTCTGGATCGTCATGTGCAGCGAGCCGGTCACGCGCACGCCCTTGAGCGGCAACGTGGCGGCGTGCTTCTTGCGGATCGACATCAGGCCCGGCATCTCGTGCTCGGCGATGTCCAGCTCCTTGCGGCCGAAATCGGCCAGCGAGATGTCGCGGATCTTGTAGTCCTGATGGTTTTCTTTGAGTGCGGCGTTCATGAGTATCTCCGGTTAGTGCGGGGCTCTTGCGAAGGGTCCGGCCATGGATGGCCGGTCTTTTCGCGAAGGGACTCGCGTACAGACAACCGGGCGCCGTTGTGGAACGTGCCGCGCCGAGCCTGGCCGATGCGTGGGGCTGCAGATGGATCTGCCTCACGCCAACGGTCGCAGCGCCCCTCGGCGGGCAGTGCAGCTTGCCATTGTAGCGGCAGACATAAGCTTATGCCCGCCGGCGTGGTGCCGCGGCCGCGCCGATTCGGTAGGCTGGGCGCTTGGCCGCAACGTGGAGCACGGCGTGGAGACAGATCGCGAGCCCGAATTCCTGCCGCACGACGGCCCGCTGCGCGAAGACGTGGGTCGGCTGGGTGCGATGGTCGGCCGGATGCTGGCCGAGCAGGGCGGCGAGGCGTTCTTCGAGCGGGTCGAACAGGTGCGCATCGCCGCGATCCGGCGGCGCGCCGAGGGCGCCTCGACCGACGAGCTGGCGCATTCGCTGGCCGGCCTGGAGCCCGATCGTGCCGAGGCGCTGGCGCGGGCGTTCGCCACCTATTTTCACGCGGTCAACACCGCCGAGCGGGTGCACCGCATCCGGCGCCGCCGCGACTACCAGCGCGAAAGCGACCAGGTGCAGCCCGAATCGCTGCTCGATGCGCTGGGCCAGCTGAAGGCGCAGGGCGTGGATGCGGCCGAATTGCTGGGCTGGCTCGATCGCCTGTGGATCGAGCCGGTGTTCACCGCGCATCCTACCGAGGCGGTGCGGCGCTCGCTGCTGGAGAAGGAGCAGGCGATCGTGCGCTCGCTGGTCGATGGCTTCGACCCCGCGCGCACGCCGCAGGAACGCGCCGCGGACGACGAGCGCATCTACATGGCCCTGTCCGCCGGCTGGCAGACCGCCGAGGCGTCGCCGATCCGCCCCACCGTGCAGGACGAGCACCACCACGTCGGCTTCTACCTCGCCAACCCGCTGTACCGCGTGGTGCCGGCGCTGTACGAGGCGCTGGCCGAAGCTCTGCAGGCGGTCTACGGCGTGGCGGTCGAGCTGCCGCGCCTGCTGGGTTTCGCCACCTGGGTCGGCGGCGACATGGACGGCAATCCGAACGTCGGCGCCGACACCATCGCCGCCAGCCTCGCCACCCAGCGCACGCACGTGATCGAGCACTACGTGGCGGATGTGGCCAACCTCGCGCGCCTGCTCAGCCAGACCGACAGCCGGGTGCAGGTGGCGCCGGCGTTGCGGCAGCGGCTGGCCGAGTATCGCGAGCGCTTCCCGCGGGCCGCCGAGCGCATCCGCCCGCGCCACGCCGACATGCCGTATCGCTGCCTGCTCACCCTGATCGGCGCGCGGCTGGAAGCCAGCCTGCACGACGATGACGCCGACGGCTATGCCTCGGCCGCCGAACTGCAGGCCGACCTGCAGCTGATCGTCGACAGCCTGATCGCCCATCGCGGCCTGCACGCCGGCGCTTACGCGGTGCAGCGGCTGGCCCAGCGCGTGCGCACCTTCGGCCTGCACCTGGCGCGGCTCGACGTGCGCCAGGATTCGCGCGTGCACGACGACGCGCTGGCCGCGCTGTTCGGCGACAAGGGCTGGGCCGCTCGGCCGGCCGCCGAGCGGACAGTGCAATTGCGCGACTACGGCAGCGGCCATGCACGCTTCGCGATCAGCCATGCCGAGGTGGTCACCACGCTGTACGACGTGTTCGCCACCCTGGGCGACACCCGCCGGCGTTACGGCAGCGAGGCGGTGGGGCTGTACATCATCAGCATGGCGCGCAGCGCGGCCGACGTGCTGGCGGTGCTGGCACTGGCGCGCTACGGCGGGCTGGTGCAGGACGACAACGTGCCGCTCAACATCGCGCCGCTGTTCGAGACGGTGGACGATCTGAAGAACGCGCCGGCCACCTTGCGGGCACTGCTCGATGACCCGGTCTATCGCCGCCACCTCGCCGCGCGCGGCGACCAGCAATGGGTGATGCTGGGCTACTCGGACAGCGGCAAGGACGGCGGCACGCTGGCCTCGCGCTGGGGTTTGCAACGCGCGCAGGTGGAGCTGCTGGAAGTGGCGCGTGCGGCGGGGATCGAGTTGGCGTTCTTCCACGGCCGCGGCGGCTCGGCCAGCCGCGGCGGCGTGCGCATCGCGCCGGCGCTGATGTCCTCGCCGCGCGGATCGGTGGCCGGCGTGCTGCGGGTGACCGAGCAGGGCGAGGTGATCCACCGCAAGTACGGCATCCGCGCGCTGGCGCTGCGCAACCTGGAACAGACCGTCAGCGCCGTGCTGCGTGCCTCGCTGCGCCCGCGCGCCGACGATCCGCGCGAAGAGCCATGGCGCGCGCGGATGAACGTGTTGTCGGCAGCCAGCCGCGAGACTTACCGCGCCTTCGTCGAACACGCGCACTTCGTCGAGTACTTCCGCAGCGCCACGCCGATCGACGTGATCGAGCGCATGACCCTCGGCTCGCGCCCGGCCAGTCGCCGCAGCATGCGCGGCGTGCAGGACCTGCGCGCGATCCCGTGGGTGTTCGCGTGGACCCAGTGCCGCTCGATCCTGCCCGGCTGGTACGGCCTCGGCAGTGCGCTGGGCCACGGCGTGCGCGAGTTCGGCGAGGAGGCGATGGCCGAGATGGCCAGCGACTGGCCGTTCTTCAGCAACATGCTGGACGACGTGGAAATGGTGCTGGCCAAGTGCGACCTCGACATCGCCGAGGCGTTCTCGCGCCTGTCCGGGCCGCTGCACGAGGAAATGTTCGGCCTGGTCCGCGGCGAGTTCGAGCGCACCCGCCGCGTGCTGCTGCAGTTGAACGGGCACCGCACCCTGCTGCAGGACGCCCCGCGGCTGGCCGCCTCGATCCGCCTGCGCAACCCGTACGTGGATCCGATGAGCCTGCTGCAGGTCGACCTGCTGCGGCGCTGGCGCGAGAGCGACCGCGAGGACGACGCGCTGCTGCAGGCCCTGGTCGCCTGCGTCAACGGCGTGGCGCAGGGGCTGCAGAATACCGGCTGAGCGCGGCGCTCCTACGATTCCAGACTCGCCTGCAGCGCTGCGATGCGTTGGGCGCGCGGCAGCTTCTTCCACGCCATTTCCAGTCGCAATGCGTCGCCGTGGTCGGTGACCCAGACCCAGCCCAGCAATCGCTTCGGCGGGTTGGACCGGG
>Ga0066256_1000371_pt2 | contig 138860 bp, 123 predicted proteins | sample ThiBio_1000_biof_FD_87107 | JGI IMG/M metagenome (GOLD analysis project Ga0066256, IMG submission 87107) | Wastewater bioreactor microbial communities from Cape Town, South Africa - Thiocy_expt_1000_biof (version 2) | ecosystem: Engineered > Bioreactor > Thiocyanate-remediating >...
GCGCCCCATGGAACCGTCTTCGGCCACCAGCACATCGCCGCCGCGCACCAGGGTGCCACGGGGCAGGAAGATGCCCAGTTCGCGTCCGGCCGAGTCGGTGGCTGCAAATCGGCTTTTCTGGCGCACGTCCCAGTCCAGCTCGATGGTGGTGGCGCGCTTGAGCAGTACGGGAGCGAGGCCTTGGCCTTGGGGGAGAAGTTTGGAGACCTGGATCATGGCAAGAGGGAAGGGCGGAGCCGGATAGGCGAGGTCAACATTGTGGCCCTGGCCGAAAGGCGATGCGCGGATGCGCTACAGGGTGCGGCTCATGTAGCGGCTGTGGGGATCGGGCCGGTAGCTGCCGAATGGTGCACAGTCGGTAAAGCCATAGCGCAGGTACAGCTGGTGCGCGGGTTCAAAGAAGGGCTGGGTGCCCGTTTCCAGGCTGATGCGCTGGTAGCCCAGGTCCACCGCCTGGCCCAGGATGTGTTCCAGCACGGCCCGGCCCACCCCCTGGCCACGCACGCTGGCTGCTGTGCGCATGGACTTGAGTTCGGCATGGTCGGCATCCAGGTGCTTGAGTGCACCGGTACCCACCAACTCGCCCTCGCCGCGCCAGGCCGTCCAGAAGCGGATCTCGGGCTGGCGCAGTTGCACCATGTCGAGCGCGTGCACGCTCTCAGGTGGCGAGGTGGCACGCATGTCCTTCAAATGCTCCTGCATGAAGGCTTCGATGCGGGGATCGGTCAGGTCGTCCAGGCGGATCCGCAGGTCTTGCAGCAAGGCGTTCATGGGAAGCGACCTCAGAACAGGAAGTAGCGCTGTGCCATGGGCAGCACAGTGGCTGCTTCACAGGTGAGCAGCTGGCCGTCGGCGCGCACGGTGTAGGTCTGCGCGTCCACCTCCATCTTGGGCGTGTAGCTGTTGTGCACCATGTCGCGCTTGCGGATGCCGCGGATGTTGCGCACGGCGGAAAACGTCTTGCGCAGGCCAAAGCGCTCGCCAATGCCAGCAGCCAACCCTGCCTGCGAGACAAAGGTGAGCGACGTTTTGGCGATGGCCCCGCCAAACGCGCCAAACATGGGCCGATAGTGCACGGGCTGCGGTGTGGGGATGGACGCGTTGGGGTCGCCCATCGCAGCCATGGCAATCAGTCCGCCCTTCAGGATGAGCGCGGGCTTCACGCCGAAGAAGGCGGGCTTCCAGATCACGATGTCGGCCCATTTGCCCACTTCGAGCGACCCCACCTCGTGGCTGATGCCGTGCGCAATCGCGGGGTTGATGGTGTACTTGGCCACGTAACGTTTGATGCGCGTGTTGTCGTTGCGGGCCGTGTCACCTTGCAAGCTGCCGCGCTGCACCTTCATCTTGTGCGCGGTCTGCCAGGTGCGCAGGATGACTTCGCCCACGCGGCCCATGGCCTGGCTGTCGCTGGACATCATGCTGATGGCGCCCAGGTCGTGCAGGATGTCTTCGGCAGCGATGGTCTCCTTGCGGATGCGGCTTTCGGCAAAGGCCAGGTCCTCGGCAATGCTCGCGTCCAGATGGTGGCACACCATGAGCATGTCCACATGCTCGTCCAGCGTGTTCTGGGTGTAGGGCATGGTGGGGTTGGTGGACGATGGCAAAAAGTTGTCCTCGCCCACCACGCGCAGGATGTCGGGTGCATGGCCGCCGCCCGCGCCTTCGGTGTGAAAGGCGCAGATCCCGCGCCCGCCCACGGCCGCGATGGTGTTCTCCACAAAGCCCGATTCGTTGAGGGTGTCGCTGTGGATGGCGACCTGCGTGTCGGTGGCTTCGGCCACATCCAGGCAGTTGCTGATGGCCGATGGCGTGGTGCCCCAGTCTTCGTGCAGCTTCAGGCCAATGGCGCCCGCGTTGATCTGCTCGTGCAGCGCATCGGGCAGGCTGGCGTTGCCCTTGCCCAAAAAGCCCAGGTTCATCGGGAAGGCGTCGGCCGCCTGCAGCATGCGCTCCAGATTGAAGGGACCGGACGTGCAGGTGGTGGCCAGCGTGCCCGTGGCGGGGCCGGTGCCGCCGCCCAGCATGGTGGTCACGCCGCTGGCCAGTGCCTCTTCGATTTGCTGCGGGCAGATGAAGTGGATGTGGCTGTCGATGCCGCCTGCGGTGACGATGTTGCCCTCGCAGCTGATGACCTCCGTGCCGGGGCCGATGACGATGTCCACGCCGGGCTGGGTGTCGGGGTTGCCGGCTTTGCCGATGGCGGCGATGCGGCCTGCGCGCAGGCCGATGTCGGCCTTGAAGATGCCGGTGTGGTCTACCACCAGGGCGTTGGTCAGCACTGTGTCCACCGCGCCTTGTGCGTTGCTGCGCTGGCTCTGTGCCATACCGTCGCGAATCGTCTTGCCGCCGCCAAACTTCACCTCTTCGCCGTAGCTGCCGGCGCGCAGGGTGTGGTCGGCCTCGACTTCGAGAATGAGTTCGGTGTCGGCCAGGCGCACGCGGTCGCCCACGGTGGGACCGAACATCTCGGCGTAGGCGCGTCGTCCAATGGTTGCCATGTGAGGGGTGCTCCGCAAGAACGGTTTACTATGTTTTTGATAGCTGCTGGGACAATTGATACCGGCGCTACCGGCCAATTGGGCTTGAATTTGCTACAGCGAGCCCTGGGTCAGGCCCTGAAAGCCGAACACGCGGCGCTCGCCTGCGTAGTCCACCAGCTCCACGGTGCGCTCCTGGCCGGGTTCAAAGCGCACGGCGGTGCCAGATGCGATGTTGAGCCGCATGCCGCGTGCAGCCGCACGGTCAAAGCCCAGGGCGTTGTTGGTCTCGGCAAAGTGGTAGTGCGAGCCCACCTGGATGGGCCGGTCGCCGGTGTTGCGCACCACCACGGTCAGCGTACGGCGGCCGGTGTTGAGCGCGTGCTCGCCGGGTTCGGTAAAGAGTTCGCCTGGAATCATTGTCGGGTCCTTGAGGGGGGAGCTGCTGCTGTGTCGGTATGCATGACGCCAGTCAGACCTGTCAGGCCATCTGGGCCAGCAAGGCGCCACCCATCAGCGCCACGGCAGCGCCTGCAGCGCGGCTGAGCCACACGGTGCGATGGCGCAGTGCCCAGCCTGCCGCCAGCCCCGCGCCATGCAGCAGCACGGTGGCCGTCAGCATGCCCGCCAGGGTTTGCCAGGCGCTGTGGCTGCCCGCCAGCTCGACGCCGTGGGCCACGCCGTGAAAGACGGCAAACACGCCCACGCCCAGCGCGGCCACGAGGCCGGGCACGCGCAGGCGCGACACGACGAGCAGGCCCGTGGCCAGCAGCGACACGGCAATCATCGGCTCCACCGCAGGCAGTGTCACGCCCTGCAGGCCCAGCACGGCGCCTGCCAGCAACATGGCCGCAAAGCCCACGGGGCCCCACAGCAGTTCGCGTCCAGCACGGCGCGCGGCCAGGGCGCTCCACAGGCCCACGGCCACCATGGCGGCCAGGTGGTCCAGGCCGAACAGGGGGTGGGCCAAGCCGCTCAGAAAACTGTTGTGGATGTGGGATTCAGCGCCGGTATGGGCGAAGGCGCTAGAACTGATTGCGCTGGCTGCTATGAAAAGAAGAGCGGCTGTGTGACGGTGTGAGAGTGTGATGCGCATGGGGGGCTCCACAGAGAGAAGGTGGGAAGTGTTGGGGAGGGGTCAGACGATCGGCTGATGGACGGTGACGAGCTTGGTGCCGTCGGGGAAGGTAGCCTCCACCTGGATGTCCGGAATCATCTCGGGGATGCCTTCCATCACGTCCGCGCGGGTCAGCACGGTGCGGCCTTCGCTCATGAGCTGCGCCACGGTCTTGCCGTCGCGCGCGCCTTCCATCACGGCGGCACTGATCAGGGCGACGGCCTCGGGGTAGTTGAGCTTCAGCCCCCGGGCCTTGCGGCGCTCGGCCAGCAGGGCGGCAGTAAAGATCAGTAGCTTGTCTTTCTCACGAGGGGTCAGTTCCATGTCGTTCTGCTCAATGTAAGGAGGGGTGGGCTCGTGTGGCGGGTTGTTCAGGCCGGACACACGGGGCAATAGTCATCGATGGCCATGTGGTCCGAAGGGCAGTGGATTCATCATAGGCAGCAAGCCTCGTGCCCGCCATACGCCAGAGGGCGAAGGTGCACCGCATACAAAGGCAACCCGTGGCATGGAAACTGCACTTGCAGGGGCTGTCGCCGCCCTTTGCCCATGCCCCCCTCCACCGCCTCCCTTGCCCCGCCCGACGCGAATTCGGCCCCTGTGCCAGGGCCGGATGCCGACGCGCAGGCGCCTCAGCAGGTGGTCAAGGTCCGGCGCGACTACAACAGCTGGGTGGCCACCGAGACCATGGAGGACTACGCACTGCGCTACACGCCGCAGCGCTTTCGCAAGTGGTCCGAATGGCGGGTGGCCAACACGGCCTTCGGCGCCGCATCCTTCCTGATCCTTGAAGCCGTGGGCGCCACGCTGCTGGTGCAATACGGCTTCATCAATGCCTTCTGGGCCATCGTGGCCACGGGGCTCATCATCTTTCTGGCGGGGCTGCCCATCAGCGTGTATGCGGCACGGTACGGGGTGGACATGGACCTGCTCACGCGCGGCGCCGGCCTTGGCTACATCCGCTCCACGCTCCCCTCGCTGATCTACGCGAGCTTCACCTTCATCTTCTTCGCGCTTGAAGCCGCCGTGATGGCCTATGCGCTGGAGCTGGCGCTCGACATTCCACCCACCTGGGGGTATCTGATCTGCGCCATTGTGGTGATTCCGCTGGTCACGCACGGCGTGTCGGCCATCAGCCGCCTGCAGGTGTGGACGCAACCGCTGTGGCTGCTGATGCTGGTGGTGCCGTTTGTGTACGTGCTGGTGCGCTATCCTGGTGCGTTTTCTGGGGTGGTGCACTACGGTGGTGAATTAGCGCGCGGTGCCACGTTCCAACTGCCCTTGTTTGGTGCGGCGCTCACCGTGGGTATTGCGCTCATTACCCAGATGGGGGAGCAGGCCGACTATCTGCGCTTCATGCCCGCCCGCACCGCCACCACGCGCGGCCGCTGGTGGCTGGGGGTGTTGGTGGGCGGGCCAGGCTGGGTGGTGCTGGGCGTGCTCAAGATGCTGGGCGGCGCGCTACTGGCCTGGCTGGCGCTCACGCACATGGTGCCCGCCGAGCGCGCGGTGGATCCGAACCAGATGTACCTGGTGGCCTACGAATACGTCTTCCCGCACTATGGGTGGGCGGTGGCCGCGACGGCGCTGTTTGTGGTCGTCTCACAGATGAAGATCAATGTGACCAACGCCTATGCGGGGTCGCTCGCGTGGTCCAACTTTTTCTCGCGCCTCACGCACAGCCACCCGGGGCGGGTGGTGTGGGTGGTGTTCAACACGCTGATCGCCTTCATGCTGATGGAGATGAACGTGTTCCGCGCCATGGGCGAGGTGCTGGGGCTGTACTCCAACATCGCCATCGCCTGGATCATGTCGGTGGTGGCGGACCTCGTCATCAACAAGCCGCTGGGCCTGTCGCCCAAGGGCATCGAGTTCAAACGTGCGCACCTGTACGACATCAACCCCGTGGGCGTGGGATCGATGGCGCTGGCGTCGGTGCTGTCCATCAGTGCGCACCTGGGGCTGTTTGGCCCCCTGCCGCAGGCGTTCTCGGCCGTCATTGCGATGGCGGTGGCCTTTGTGACCGCGCCGTTGATCGCCTGGGCCACGCGCGGCAAGTACTACATCGCGCGGCAGAGCGAGCCGGTGGCTGTGCCTGTGGCGGGGGCCCCGGCCCGGGGGGCGGGGGGCCGGCCGCGGCGGGCCCCAGCGCCTCCCCCCGCGCCGGGGCGCGTGGCCGTGCCGGGGCGACGCGGCGCCGGCCGGCACCCCCCGCCCCCGCGCCCCGGGGGCAGCCGCGCGCCCGCTGCGCCGCTCGATGCGCGCTGCGGCGACCTGTGCAAGCCCCATGCGAGCATGGCGGTGCAGTGGTCGGCCGCGCTGCGCTGGGTGCTGCCGCGTGCCATCTGGCGCTATCTGGACACGGGCCTGGGCCACTTCCTGCTGCTGATGCTGGTGATTGCGCCGCTGCTGGCGTCGGTGATGGGGCTGCTGTACCACCAGGAGCTCAACACCATTGCCCAGGCCGCCACCGACACCGAGGTGATGGCGGCCCCTGAGGTGGCGCTGCGCTCGGGCCTGCTCAAGGCTTATCTTGCGCTGCTGGTCATCTCGGGCATCGTGGCGTGGTGGCTGGTGCTGGCGCACAAGAGCCGCCAGGTGGCGCAGGAAGAATCCAATCGCCAAACGGGCCTGCTGGTGCGCGAGATCGAGCTGCACCGCCAGACCGACGAAGCGTTGCAGACCGCGCGCCGTGTGGCCGAGCAGGCGCAGCTGGCGGCAGAGCAGGCCAACCAGGCCAAGAGCCGCTACATCAGCGCCATCAGCCACGAGATCCGCACGCCGCTCAACTCCATCCTGGGCTACGCGCAGCTCATGGGAGAGGACGCGGGCGTGCCGCCGCACCGCAAGCAGGCGGTGCACGTGATCCGGCGCGGGGGTGAACATTTGTTGTCGCTCATCGAGGGCACGCTGGACATCGCGCGCATCGAGTCGGGCAAGCTCACGCTGGATGTGGCGCCCATGCGCTTTGCCGACGGGCTGCACGAGATGGCCAGCCTGTTCGAGCTGCAGGCCGCTGCGAAGGGCCTGGCGTTCACGTTCGACGTGCAAGGGGTGATTCCGGAAGTCGTGCGCGCGGACGACAAGCGGCTGCGCCAGATCCTCATCAACCTGCTGGGCAATGCCGTCAAGTTCACGGCGCAGGGCACCGTCACCCTGCGCGTGCGCTATGCGCGCGAAATGGCGCGCATCGAGGTGCAGGACACCGGGCCCGGCCTCACGACCGAGGAGATCGAGCGCATCTTCGAGCCCTTCGCGCGCGGGGGATCGGGCGGCGGTAGCACCGCTGCCGCGCCGGGAGCAGGGCTGGGCCTGACCATTGCCAAGATGCTCACTGCGCTCATGGGCGGCGAGCTGACGGTGAGCAGCACCCCGGGCGTGGGTTCGGTGTTCCATGTCAAGCTGTTCTTGCCCGAGGTGCATGGCGATGCACTGGGCAAGGCTGCAACGCCGGCGGCACTGGCTGCCCATGGCCAACGCCAGCGCAAGGGCTACGCGGGCCAGCGCCGCCGCATCCTGGTGGTGGATAACGAAGAGCCCGACCGCGAGCTGCTGGTGCAGCTGCTGGAGCCGCTGGGCTTTGAGCTGCGCCAGGCTGCCAGCGGCCACGACGCGCTGGACCTGCTGGCCACCGGCTACCGTCCGCACGTGATCTTCATGGACCTTGCCATGCCGGGCATCGATGGCTGGGAGACGCTGCGGCGTGTGCGGCAGATGTATTTGGGAGATGTCCACTGCGCCATCGTCTCTGCCAACGCCTTCGACAAGGCGCTGGACAACGACGTGGACATCCGCCCCGAAGACTTCATCGTCAAGCCCGTGCGCCACAGCGAACTGCTGGACTGGCTCGAACGCCGCCTGGGCCTGCAGTGGCTCTACGACAAGGCCATCACGGCGCCCGCGGGTGCTGAACCCGCCGTGGCGTCTGCGGCGCCCGCACCCCTCACATACCCCGATGCCGCTGCGTTGCTGGCTCTGGCGCAGGCGGTGTCCTTGGGCTACTACCGAGGCATTCTCAACACGCTGGACGACATTGAGCGCAGCCAGCCCGCACACAGCGCTTTTGTCGGCACCATGCGGCAACTGGCCCAGCAATTCCAGTTCGATGCCATGGGCCAGATCCTGGAGCAGGCACCCTCGTGATGACCACTGCCAACCCCTTTTCCTCTCCCCCCCCCACAGCACCCGCCAGCGCGCTGGACCGCAGCGACAGCGATGTGGTGCTGATCGTGGACGATGTGCCCGACAACCTGGCCGTACTGCACGACGCGCTGGATGAATCGGGCTACACCGTGCTCGTGGCCATGCATGGCGAGGCGGCGCTGCAGCGTGCGGCCCAGGCCCTGCCCGACATTGTGTTGCTCGACGCCATGATGCCGGGCATGGACGGCTTTGAAGTCGCCCGGCGCCTCAAGGCATCACCTGCCACGGCGCACATCCCCATCATCTTCATGACGGGCCTCACCGAGACCGAGCACCTGGTGGCCGCGCTGGAGGCGGGCGGCGTGGACTACGTCACCAAGCCCATCAAGCCACGCGAGGTGATGGCCCGCATGGGCGTGCACCTGGGCGCGGCCCGCAAGGCCCGGCAGGACGCCCGCCAGGCGCGCGAGGCGCGCAACGCGCTGGATGCGTTTGGCTACGCCAGCATCACCGTGCGCGCAGCGGATGGCCGCATCGTGTGGCAGACCCCGCTGGCGCGCGAGCTGCTGCAAAGCTACTTTGGCGAGGTGGGGCCGGATGGCGCGCCCACCCCCTTTGGCCAGTGGGCGCCCGAGCCCGTGCAGGCCTGGCTGCGCCGCCATGTGCTGGCCGACAACGCGGCCGAGCTGCTGGAGGCTTCGCTGGCCGAGCCGCCGCGCCTGGCGGTGGAGCAGGGCGCGCGCCGCCTCACCTTCCGCCTGCACCAGCAGGCGGGCGACAGCGCAGGCGGTGGCGACTGGCTCATCGTGATGCGCGAGGTGTCCGACGCGAAGATCATCGAATCCATGAGCCTGTCCTTCAAGCTCACCGCGCGCGAGGCCGAGGTGCTGTACTGGGTCGTCAAGGGCAAGATCAACCGCGACATCGGCGACATTCTGGGGGCCAGCCCCGCCACGGTCAAAAAGCATCTGGAACGCGTGTTTGCCAAGCTGGGCGTGGAAACCCGCACTGCGGCGGCCGCCATGGCCATGAACCGTATCCGGCAACTGCATCCCCAGTTCGAGGGCTGAACGCGGCTTCATCGCCGGGGACACCCAAAAAACACGTTGACCAACCAATGTTGCAGCGCAATAATCGCGCACCTTCATTTCCGGAGCCCCAGCGTGGAAAGTGTCAGTTGTTGCAGTGAAACCCAGCAAGCCGTGACGGCTGCTGCCTGCCAGGCCTCCTGACGCCCGCTCCCGGGCCGTGGGTTGCCTCGTGCAAGCCCCGGCCCCGTCTCTCCCGGCCCCTGTTGTGCCCCGTGCGCCCCCGTCGGCCATGGCGGTGTGGGTGGCTATACCGTCTTGCCGCTTTGCTGCATCTGTGCCGTCTGCACGGGCCGTGCCCCTTTGGCCGGGGCATGGCCCGCCTGCTGTGACGGTGCCCCTGGCACCCCTCTGCGTCTGCGTGCTCCGCCCTGCCTGCCAAGGACAACGGCCATGCGTTTTTTTGTTGTGGATCTGCCCCGCCTTTTCCAGCGTGCGGTGGCGCCTTGCGCTGAACACGCCGAGCATGTTGCATCGCTGCCTTCAGGCGTACAGGGCCCTGCCCATGGGGCCGCTGGCAGCCTGCAAGCGGTGGCCGAACTTGACGGCACCACGTTGTGGCCCACGCACCGCATTCGCTGCTACCTGCATGGCCAGCCGCCTGCGCGGGCATTGCGCCGCCGGGCGCGGCCACTTTAAGCCGGCCCACGCCTGTATTGCAACCACTACCCAGGAGGCCCCATGGACCCAGACCCGCGCAGGCGCTCCGAAGCGCCGCCCCACACCACATCCCCATTGAACTTTGCATACCAGGCCCAGGGCCCGGGGCGATGGCTCGCGTGACGGCGTGAGCCTCACGCCTCTGGCCGGTGCTGGCCAGAAGGAGTGACTCACCATGTTCCGTTTCATCAACATTTCTGCGCACACGGCACCACTGCCCGTGACGCGCAACGCCGTCAGCGATTGCTGCTAGGGAGACCGCCATGAGCTTCCTGCACCACCTGTTCGACCGCTTTCTGCACACCCGCCATGTCACCCGCCACTTTGCGCGGCGGCTGATCCTGGACACCCTTACCCTGGGCCGGGCGCCTATCCCCGCCACCTCGCCCGACCTGCTCAGTCGCGAGCTGCAGCGCGCCGCCAGCGATGAACTGCCCGCACTGATCGAGCGCCTGCAGTCCGACCCTGCAGGCCTGAGCGATGCCCAGGCTGCCGCCGCCCTGGCCCAGCACGGCCCCAACGAGGTGGAGCACGAAAAGCCGCTGCCCGCCTGGCTGCACCTGTGGCACTGCTACAAGAACCCGTTCAACGTGCTGCTCACGGTGCTGGCACTGATCTCGTACCTCACCGAAGACCACGAGGCCACCATCGTGATCCTGGCCATGGTGGTGCTTTCCACGCTGCTGCGGTTTGTGCAGGAGGGCCGCTCCAACCGCGCGGCCGAGCGCCTCAAGTCGCTGGTCAGTAACACCGCCACGGTGCTGCGCCGCAGCGACATGGGTGGCGTAGCCACACCGCGCGAGCTGCCCATCCATCAGCTGGTGCCGGGCGACCACATCGTGCTGTCGGCAGGCGACATGATTCCGTCGGATTGCCGCGTGCTCACGGCCAAGGACTTGTTCGTGAGCCAGTCGGCCATGACGGGCGAATCGCTGCCGGTCGAGAAGTTTGCCGAGCGTAGCCGGCCGGGCACCAGTGCGCTGGACGCCACCAACCTGCTGTTCATGGGCACCAACGTGGTCTCTGGCTCGGCCACCGCCCTGGTGGTGGCCACGGGCAACCACACCTACTTTGGCACGCTGGCCACGCGCGTTACAGCCACCGACCGCACGCCCACCGCGTTCCAGGCAGGCGTTAACAGCGTGAGCTGGCTGCTGATCCGCTTTGCACTGGTCATGGTGCCCATCGTGCTGGTGGTCAACGGCTTTACCAAGGGCGACTGGCTGGAGGCCTTTTTGTTTGCGCTGTCGGTGGCCGTGGGCCTCACGCCTGAGATGTTGCCCATGATTGTGACCAGCACGCTGGCCAAGGGCGCCGTGCTGTTGTCGCGCAAGAAGGTGGTGGTCAAGCGGCTGGACGCGATCCAGAACTTTGGCGCGATGGACGTGCTGTGCACCGACAAGACGGGCACGCTCACGCAGGACAAGATCTTTCTGGAGCGCCACACCGACGTGTTCGGCCACAACAGCGACGAGGTGCTGGCCTTTGCCTACCTCAACAGCCACTACCAGAGCGGCCTCAAGAACCTGCTGGACCATGCCGTGCTGGAGCATGTGGAGCTGCAGACCGACCTGCGTCTGGCGCAGGACTACCGCAAGGTCGATGAGGTGCCGTTCGACTTCGTGCGCCGGCGCATGTCGGTCATCGTGAGTGAGCGCAACGACCACCACGAGCTGATCTGCAAGGGCGCGGTGGAAGAGATGCTGGACGTGTGCACCCAGGTGCGCGTGGTGGAAGACACCGGTGTGCAAGACCTGCCGCTGGACGCCACCTTGCGCGCACGGGTGCTGGAGGTGACGCGCGGCCTGAACAACGAGGGCCTGCGTGTGGTGGCCGTGGCCATGAAGGAGACGCCACCCCACCAGACCGTGTACAGCGTGGCCGATGAATCGGGCCTCACGCTGATCGGCTACGTGGCGTTTCTGGATCCACCGAAGGAATCCACCGCCCCCGCGCTGAAGGCGCTGGCTGCGCACGGTGTGGCCGTGAAGGTGCTGACCGGCGACAACGAGCTGGTGACACTCAAGGTCTGCCGCGAGGTGGGCCTGGCGGTGCAGGGCGTGCTGCTGGGCAAGGACGTGGACGCCATGGACGACGCCACCCTGGCGCGCGCAGCCGACCCCCACAACGTGTTTGCCAAGCGCTCGCCATTGCACAAGGAGCGGCTGGTGCGCGCGCTGCGCGCGGGCGGCCATGTGGTGGGCTTCATGGGCGACGGCATCAACGACGCGCCCGCGCTGCGTGCGGCCGACATCGGCATCAGCGTGGACAGCGCGGTGGACATTGCCAAGGAGGCGGCCGACATCATCCTGCTGGAGAAAAGCCTGATGGTGCTGGAAGAGGGCGTGATGGAGGGCCGCAAGACCTTCAGCAACATGCTCAAGTACATCCGCATGACGGCCAGCTCCAACTTCGGCAACGTGTTCTCGGTGCTGGTGGCCAGCGCGTTCCTGCCCTTCTTGCCCATGCTGCCGCTGCACCTCTTGGTGCAGAACCTGCTGTATGACCTGTCGCAGATCGCCATCCCGTTCGACAACGTGGACGAGGAACTCATCCGCAATCCGCTGAAGTGGAACCCTGGCGACATCGGCCGCTTCATGGTGTTCTTCGGGCCCATCAGCTCGGTGTTCGACATCACCACCTTCGCCGTCATGTGGCACGTGTTTGGTGCCAACAACGTCGGGGCGCAGACGCTGTTCCAGTCGGGCTGGTTCGTGGTGGGGCTGCTCACGCAGACGCTGATCGTGCACATGATCCGTACCCCCAAGCTGCCCTTTGTACAAAGCGTGGCCTCGGTGCCGCTGCTTGCAGCCACGGTGCTCATCATGGCGGTGGGCATCTTCATCCCCATGGGGCCGCTGGCCGGGCACTTCAAGCTGCAGGCGCTGCCGCTGGCTTACTTTCCGTGGCTGGTGGGCATCTTGGCGGGCTACGTGCTGCTGACGACGGTGATGAAGCGCTGGTACGTGCGGCGCTACGGCTGGCAGTAGGGGCGGCGTGAGAGCCGCGCCCGGTTCATCGCGCCAGGGCCTGCTCCAGCTGCTGCTTGTTCATCCGGGACCGGCCCCGGATGTTCGCGCGCCTGGCGTCTTCGTACAGCTGCTCGCGCGTGCGGCCTTGCGGGCCGCGGTGCGAGTTTTTGCCGCCGCGCACAGGGGCCGGCGTGGCTTTCAGGGTTTGGGGGTTGGCCGTGCGGGCTTCGCCGTGTTGCGCGCGCTCCTTGTTCACGGTGCGTGCGGCAATCTCTTCGGCGGTCCTTTCGCTCTCTCCGCGCTCCAGCAGGCTGTCCTTGATGTGTTCGTACTGGCGCTCGCGCTTGGCGCTCCAGGCGGCACGTGGCATGGGGGCTCCTTTCCGATCAACAGGTGGGCTTTTCAGCTTAGACCCGTGACCTGGCAGAGCGGTCAGTGCATCGTGACGGCGGGTGTAGGACAGGCCCGCTGAGCCGCCCAGAGGGACGCCGCAGCCACTCTGGGCGCTCCTTTTGAGCCAAATTGGCTGCAAGCGCTAGTGTTTCATGCGTTGGCAGCTATCTTTTTTGTAGTGTTGCTACATGCCCAGGGACTTGAGCAGCGCATCCGTGTCGTCCTGGCCGGCGGGCGGTGGGGCGGGGACGGGCGGCGCTTCTTGCGACTGGGCCATCAGTGCGTCCGGGTCGGGCGCCTCCTGCGCTTCAAAGTCGTAGAGCTTGATGAACTCGGTGCGGTCGATGGCGAGTTCGAGGTAGAAGATGTTGTTGTTGCTGGTGTAGAAGGTCACGCGCCGCGCCTCGGGCTTGTCGAGGTTGGCGTCCACCGACAGCTGCACCTGCTTGTTCAGCACCAGCATCTTGGGCTGGTTCTGCGTAATGTGGGTCTGCAGCTCGCGCCGCACCTTGCCGGTGAAGTCGCCCACCACCTGGTTCATCAGCTCGCCCATCACGTTGCTGACCTCGTCCGATGTGTACGAGCTGACCAGGTCGTCCTTGGACATGCCCATGTTCAGCAGGTAGTTGGCGTACAGCTCCATCGCCGCCTGGCCCGAGAAATTGATGATCACCAGCCCAGAGAAGCCGCCGTCGAACAGCACAAAGCAGCCAATGTCGGGTTTCAGGCAGGTCTTGCTGATGCGCTGCACCATGCCGGAATAGTGGATCTGGCTGTGTGTGGCCACGCCCAGCACGCGGGTGACGGAGTTGCACAGGCTGATCAAAAGGTCTTCGGTGCCGTAGACGGTGGATTTTTCGGGGAGGCTCATGGTGGGCAATGGCAAATACAACTGGTGCACAGCATAGGCGATGATGCCCCCATAAACCAGAGTGCAGGCCCTGCCGTGGCGCCGATCCCCCCGTGGTATCCCGGTCATTGACTTTCGACGGGGCTGGGATATCGTGCTTCCCATCCAAAAAAAGAGAGGGGTGCCCGATGGGCAATGTCTATTTCTATGGCCTGACCGACTTCCAGGCCATCGCCACCGGGGCGGCCGTGCTGGCCAGTGGCGGCGGCGGCAGTTACCACGACGCCTGCGCCATCGTGCAGCAGCTGGCAGACCAGGGCTACTCCGGCACGGTGCAGGTGCAGGACTACGACGGCGCCACCAACGCCTGTGTGCTGGCCATCATGGGCTCGCCCGACGCGGCCGACAACCTCACCCTCACGGCGGTGCAGAACTCCATCAACAACACCGTGGCCGTGATGCAGGCGTACACCGGCATGCAGCCGGGCGCCTTCATCCCGGTGGAGATCGGGCCCATCAATTCGCTGGTGCCGCTGATCGGCGCGGCCATGTCGGGCGGCAGCATCTGGGTGGTCAATGGCGACGGCGCGGGCCGCGCGGTGCCCGAGCTGCCCCAGACCACCTTCACCGCCCCCACCGGGCCCGCGCCCAGCCCCGCTGTGCTGGCCAGCGATGCGTCCACGCTGGTGGCGGCGGAGTATGCGGTGCTGGGCTCTGCCACGGCGTCGGGTATCGAGTCGCTGGCGGGCGGGGTGGTGGGCGGTTTTGGCGGGTACTCGGGCATTGCGATGTGGCCCTCCAACGCGGGCAATCAGTTCGCGTTGTCGGGCAGCTACATCCCGGGCACGCTGGAGCAGGCCCGCCAGCTGGGCCTGCAGCTCTTGCAGGCGGTCACGCCGCTCAGCACCCAGGCCGTGGCGGCGGGCATCCAGAACCTCACCGGCCGTGCGGCGCGCGCGGGGGTCACGAACTTTTTCATGACCTCGGTCACCCAGTCCACCTCCAGCGCGTCGCTGGACTCGGGCATCATCCGGCTGGACAATGCGCCAGACCCGGCCCAGAGCACCGAGACGCATTACCTGTACAACCTCAACGAGAACCTGATCATGTATTCGGCGGCGAGCACCACCCCCGACGTCATCGCGCCCGACTCGATCTGCTACTACTCCGAGAGCACAGGGCGAGGTTTCTCCAATGCCAGCGACGACCTGGCCCAGTATTTCGATAAAAAAACGGGCCGCAGCACCGGCAACCAGGTGAGCGTGATTGCGGTGCAGACGGCGCCCCAGCTCTACAACACTCCCGGTGTGGTGGCCTCCTTTGCGGCGCTGCTGCGCAATATCGGTTACGCGGGCGGCATGCCCCCCGCCTGATTCCTGAAGCCCGCGCCGACGCACGAGAGAAACGGAACGCTGTGAAAAAAGGTGGTCATGGCCATGGGTGAGGCGGACCTGAACAAGGAGCGGCTGGAGCTGGCCCTGGAGGCCGCCGGGCTTGACCTGTGGGAGAACGACCTCATCACCGGCAACGTCACGCGCAAGGCGACCAAGACGTTTGAAGAGCTGGGGTTCACCGAAGACGAAATCGTCTCGGGCGTGCAGGACATCTATGGCCTGTTCCACCCCGACGACATCGACACCGTGCGCCGAGCCGTGGCCGACCACCTGACGGGCGTCACGCCCCAGTACCGGTGCGAGTTCAGGCTGCGCTCCAAGAGTGGCGAGTGGATCTGGGTTGCCAACTACGGCCGCATCATGGACGGCCACAGCGACACGCCTGGCAAGCGCTTGATCGGCGTCACGTTCAACATCCACGACCGCAAGTGCCGCGAGACCGAAATCGCCCAGATCAACCAGCAGCTCACCGAGCAGAACCGTCTGCTGCAGCAGCTCAACGCCACGCTGGAGCGGCTGGCCGCCAATGACTCGCTCACGGGCCTGTCCAACCGCCGCACGCTCATGGAGCTGGGCGCCAAGGAGGCCAAACGCACCGAACGCTTCGGCCACCCGATGTCCTTGCTAGTGGCGGACATCGACCTGTTCAAGTCCGTCAACGACATGTACGGCCACCTGGCCGGCGACCGTGTGATCTGCGCCGTGGCCCAGGTGTGCGCGGCGCGCAAGCGCAGCGGTGTGGACATCGTTGCGCGGTTTGGGGGCGAGGAGTTCGTCATCGTGCTGCCCGAGACCGATGGCCCCAGCGCGCTGCAAGTGGCGGAGTCACTGCGCCGCGAGGTCGAGACCCTGCTGGTGTGCGTGGGCGACGAGGGGCAGGAGGTGGCCGTCACCGTGAGCATTGGCGTGGCCACGCTGCACCAGGGCTCGGGCATGAGTTTTGAAGAGCTCGTCAACCGCGCCGACCAGGCCCTCTACCAGGCCAAGGGCACGGGGCGCAACGCCGTCTATTGCGCCGACCTACCGCCCGAACAAGGGGGCGTGGTGGAGCAGGTGGCGCTCGACCTGGGGGTCCAAATCTCTCAGCCCTGAGGCCCGCGCGCGGCCTGGTGGATCGCCGCCCGGATGCGCGGGTAGGTGCCGCAGCGGCAGGCATTGCCCGACATGGCGGCGTCGATGTCGGCATCGGTGGGCTGCGGGGTTTTCTTCAATAGCGCGCAGGCAGACATCAGCTGCCCGCTCTGGCAGTAGCCGCACTGCGCCACATCCACCGCTGTCCACGCCGTGCGCAGCGCGGTGGCTTCGGGGCCCTGCAGGCCCTCGATGGTGGTGACCTGGGCATTGCCCACGGCCGACAGGGGCGTGATGCATGCGCGCACCGGTTCGCCGTTCAGGTGCACGGTGCAGGCGCCACACAGCGCCATGCCGCAGCCAAACTTGGTGCCGTTCATCTGCAGCTCGCCGCGCAGCACCCACAGCAGGGGCGTGTCGGGTTCGGCGTTGACGGCGACGGATTGGCCGTTGAGGTTCAGGGTCGTGGTCATGGGGGCTCCGGTGCGTCGGGTCAGCTGAGCTTGAGCGGCAGCGCGCGCAGGCGCTGGCCGGTCAGGGCAAACAAGGCATTGGCCACGGCGGGGGCGATGGGCGGCACGCCGGGCTCGCCCACGCCCTCGGGGGGCTCGGCGCTGGCGATGATGTGGGTCTCCACGCGGGGGCAGTCGGCCATGCGCAGCAGGGGGTAGTCGTGCAGGTTGCTCTGCTGTACCTGGCCGTCTTTGATGGTCACTTCGCCCCACAGCGCCGCCGTGAGGCCGTAGACCACGGCGCTTTCCATCTGCTGTGCAATCAGGTTGGGGTTGATGGCCGCGCCGCAGTCGATCACGCACACCACGCGGTGCACACGGATCGCCTTGTCGGCACCCACCGACACCTCGGCCACCTGCGCCACGATGGAGCCGAACGACTGGTGCAGCGCCACGCCGCGCGCCCGTTGCACGCCCGACGCATCGGGCGGCAAGGGCTGGCCCCAGCCCGCCAGCTCGGCCGCCTTTTGCAGCACCTTCAGGTGGCGCGGGTGTTTTTGCAGCAATGCGGCACGGAAGGCCACCGGGTCCTTCTTGGCAGCGTGGGCCGCTTCGTCCACAAAACTCTCTTTGAAAAACGCCTGGTGCGAATGCCCTACTGAGCGCCAGAAGCCCACGGGCAGCGGCAGGTCGATGATCTCGTGGGCGATGCGTGCGTGGGGCCACTCGTAGGGCTGGTCGAACGCGCCTTCGGAGGCGGTCTTGTCTGGCCCGGCGCCGGGCAGGCCAAAGGTGCGGGACAGCACCTGCGGCACGATGGCCTGGCCGGCCGACACGTTGTGCCAGGCCACCAGCTGGCCCTGTGCGTCCAGCCCGGCCTTGAACCGCGCCACGCAGGCGGGGCGGTAGAAGTCGTGCTGCATGTCCTGCTCGCGGGACCACAGCGTCTGCACCGGTGCGCCCCCAGCAGCCTTGGCAATGGCGGCGGCCTGGGCTACGTAGTCCACCTCCAGCCGCCGGCCAAAGCCACCGCCCAACAGCAGCTGGTGCACGGTCACCTTGTCTTCGTCAATGCCCAGGGCCTTGGCCGCCGCCATGCGCGCCAGGCCCGGCACCTGGGTAGATGTCCACACGCTGGCCGCGCCGTCCTTGAACTGCACGGTGCAGTTGATCGGCTCCATGGTGGCGTGGGCCAGGTAAGGCGCGCGGTAGTCGGCCGTGAGAGAGGTTGCAGCGCCTTGCAGGGCCTGGTCCACATCGCCCACGCTGTGGTAGCCAAAGCCCTGGGCCTGGTCCAGCGCCTGGGTCAGCTGGGTCATGACGGCGGCGCTCGACAGCGTGGCGGCGGGGCCGTGGTCCCACTGCACGGTGACCGCGGCGGCGGCCTTCTTGGCGTGCCAGGGCGTGTCGGCAATCACAGCCACGCCGCCGGTACCGCCGTGGTACGGCGCGACGGCCAGCACCTGCTTCACCCCAGGCATCTTTTGCGCGGCTGCGCCATCGAACCGGGCCACTTTGCCGCCCCGCGTGGGGCACATCACCACGCTGGCGTGCAGCAGGCCGGGCGGGTGGGCGTCGATGCCAAACACCGCACTGCCGTCGAGCTTGGAGGGCGCCTCGATACGGGTGAGCGGTTTGCCGATCAGCTTGAATTCAGCGGGCTCCTTGAGCGTGACCTTGCCCGGTGGCGGCTGCTGCGCCGCCAGTGCCGCCAGCTCGCCAAACGTGGCGCGCTGGCCCGCCGCGTGTTCCACCACGCCGGCGTTGGCCTTGCATTCGGCGGCCTGCACCTTCCACTGCACGGCGGCTGCATTGATGAGCATGGCGCGGGCGTGCGCACCGGCCTCGCGCATGGGGCGCCACAGGTCCTTGATGCTGCTGGAGCCGCCCGTCATCATCACGCCCACTTCGCGCATGGTCTTGGCTGTCAGCCAGCCTGCCACGGCCTTGATGGATCCGTCGTTGTCGGGGTGGAACGGCAGGCCGTCCACCCCCGTGGCCAGATTGTTGTAGATGTCGTCGATGGGCGCCATCTCCAGCCGCACCTGGGCCCAGTCGGCATCCAGCTCCTCGGCCAGGATGGCGGCCAGCCCGGTGTGCGCGCCCTGGCCCATTTCGGACTTGGCCATCATCACCGTCACCGTGTTGTCGGCCGCTACCTTGAGCCAGCCATTCAGCGCCACCTGGCCCGTGGCCTGAGGCAGGGGCTGAGCGGTGTGCAGCCGCTGGCGCGGGGGCACCACGCCCCAGCCGATGACCAGCGCGCCCGCCGTTGCGGCGCCGCCGAGAAGCACTGTGCGTCGTTTCACCATGGGTTGTCCTTAGAACCTGTTCAAGATCTTTTCGGGGTCGCACAAGTACCTTGCCGGGATGGGATGCAAGGCGCGGTGTGCAGCCAATAGCTCGGCTATTGGCAAGCGCCGCAACGCCGCAGACTGCCCGGCAAGGCACTTGCCCGAAGGGTTGGAGTGAAATCGGGCGATTGAATGCCTCGGCTGCTTGCATGGGTACGAGCCCATGCGGCGCATCCGAAGCATCCACTCATCGCGATTGCACTCCAATGCGATCCCCTAAAAGATCTTGAACAGGTTCTTACCGTTGCGGTGGGCCTGCGGGTGCGTCCAGCCGTTGGGCTGCCATCCTATCGCCGTGCGCGGGTGGACGCTGTATGCCCATGTCGGCTATGCGACGCAGCGCGACAGGCGGATGGGGCACATGCCGGGACGGGCGACAGCGAAAAAAAGCCCTGCCGGGTACGCCGGGCAGGGCGGGGAATGTGGTCGGCGAGGTGCGGGCCGCTGCAGGGCCGGGCCGTCAGACCGCCTTGCAGTCGGCCAGCACGGGCGCTTGGGCAGCGGGCTGCCGGTCCAGCCAGGCGATGTACGCCGTGAGCGCCAGTGCGCTCAGCGTGACAGCAGCCGCCACCAGCGGAATGGCCTGCAGCGACCACCCGGCCGTGATGACCGCGCCGCCCAGCCAGGCCCCGATGGCATTGCCCAGGTTGAAGGCACCGATGTTGAGCGTGGACGCCAGGCTGGGTGCATCGCCTGCCTGCGACACCACGCGCGCCTGCAGCGGCGTGCCCGCTGCGAACGACACCATACCCCAAACCACCACGGTGACGATGGCGGGCCAAAGCCACGCGCTGGTGAACGAAAACCCCGCCAGCCCCCCCGCCAGCACGGCGAAGATGCCCATCAGCGAGGGCAGCAGCTTCCAGTCCGCCAGGCGGCCACCCAGCAGGTTGCCAATGGTCAGGCCCACGCCGCACAGCAGCAGCACGCCGCTCACGTTGTGGGGCGATACGCCCGTCACGTCGCGCAGGATGGGCGTGATGTAGGTGAACAGCGTGAACATGCTGGTGGAGGCCAGCACGCTCACCGCCAGCGCCAGCCACACCTGGCGGATGCGCAGCACGCGGAACTCGCCCAGCGCGCTGCCGCTGATCTGGTGGCGCAGGTGCGGCACCCAGCGCACCACGGCAGCCACGGCCAGCACCCCAATCGCCACCACTGCCCAGAAGGTGGAGCGCCAGCCGAGGTGCTGGCCCAACAACGTGCCCAGCGGCACGCCCAGCACGTTGGCCAGCGTGAGCCCGGTGAACATCAGCGCCATGGCCTGGGCGCGCTTGTGCGGCTCCACCACGCTGGCCGCCACCACGGCACCAATGCCAAAAAACGCCGCGTGGCAGAACGAGGTGACCACACGCGCCACCATCAGCCACGCATAACTGGGCGCCAACGCGCAGCCCACATTGCCAATGATGAACAGCACCATCAGCCAGGTCAGCGTGGTCTTGCGCGGCCAGCGCGCGGTGGCCACTGCCAGCAGCGGCCCACCCACGGCCACGCCCAGGGCGTAGGCCGACACCAGCATGCCGGCGGCGGGGATGGAGACGGACAGGTCACCCGCCACTTCGGGCAGCAGCCCCAGGATCACGAATTCGGTGGTGCCAATGCCAAAAGCGGCAATGGCCAGGGCCAGCAGGGGGAGGTTCATGGAGTGCAGCGGGGGCAGAGGGGCAGCAACCGGGCCGACAGAGGCCTGGCGTGCGAAAACTAGGGAAAACCCGCAGATTCTACGGAAGCTCCACAACCTTCGCTGGTCAAGGTTTTTGGATGAAATGGGCCGGTAGCGCTAGTGCTCTATGTGGCATCAGCTATCTTTTTGATAGTAATCGCGTTGCCGACTCCGGCTCCCTTGTTGCGCCTGTCGGTGGCAGTGAGATGCCACACAACGGCCCCGTGGGGAGCAGCCCCGCAGCGGTGCGTGTACGCCACCCGGCGTATTTCGCCAACGGGCCCCGCTCTCCAGAATCCATTCCATCGCCCGATCGAATGCGGCTCCACACCGGGGCCCGCCGGGCGAAGCGGTTTGATTGATTCCCTGATTGAAACCACCACCGGAGAAGCACACATGCAACGTCGTTATTCCCTCAAGGCCCTCGCGGCCGTCGCTACGCTCGCTGGCCTGTCTGCGCTGCCAGCCCACGCCCAGGACACGATCAAGGTCGGCATCCTGCACAGCCTGTCGGGCACCATGGCCATCTCTGAGACCGTGCTGAAAGACACCGTGCTCATGGCGATCGACGAGATCAATGCCAAGGGCGGCGTGCTGGGCAAGAAGCTCGAACCCGTGGTGGTGGACCCGGCCTCCAACTGGCCGCTGTTTGCCGAAAAGACCAAGCAGCTGCTGGGCCAGGACAAGGTCTCGGTCATCTTCGGCTGCTGGACCTCGGTGTCGCGCAAGTCGGTGCTGCCTGTGGTCGAGGAAATGAACGGCCTGCTGTTCTATCCCGTGCAGTACGAAGGTGAAGAACTGTCCAAGAACGTGTTCTACACCGGTGCCGCGCCCAACCAGCAGGCCATCCCCGCGGTGGACTACCTGATGAGCAAGGACGGCGGCGGCGCCAAGCGCTGGGTGCTGCTGGGCACCGACTATGTGTACCCCCGCACCACCAACAAGATCCTGCGCGCCTACCTCAAGAGCAAGGGCGTGAAGGATTCGGACATCGATGAAAAGTACACCCCCTTCGGCCACTCTGACTACCAGACCATCGTGGCCGACATCAAGAAGTTCAGCCAGGGCGGCAAGACGGCTGTGGTCTCCACCATCAATGGCGACTCCAACGTGCCCTTCTACAAGGAACTGGGCAACGCAGGCCTGAAGGCCAAGGATGTGCCGGTGGTCGCCTTCTCGGTGGGTGAAGAAGAACTGCGCGGCGTGGACACCAAGCCGCTGGTGGGCCACCTGGCCGCCTGGAACTACTTCCAGTCCATCAAGAGCCCAGAGAACACCGCCTTCATCAAGAAGTGGAGCGACTACGCCAAGGCCAAGGGCATTGCCGGCCACAAGGACAAGCCCCTCACCAACGATCCGATGGAAGCCACCTACATCGGCATCAACATGTGGAAGCAGGCCGTCGAGAAGGCCAAGAGCACCGACGTGGACAAGGTGATCGCCGCGATGGCCGGCCAGACCTTCAAGGCGCCTAGCGGCATCGTCTCCAAGATGGACGAGAAGAACCACCACCTGCACAAGAGCGTGTTCATCGGCGAGATCAAGGCCGACGGCCAGTTCAACGTGGTGTGGAAGACGCCCGGCCCGGTCAAGGCCAAGCCGTGGTCTCCTTACATCGAAGGCAACGACAAGAAGAAGGACGAGCCCAACGGCAAGTCCGCACTTTGATACCCCCTGAGGCGCTGCGCGCCTTCACCCCCTCTCTCACGCTGCGCGTGGGGGGCGATGCCAGCGGCCCGGCAAAGCCGGGCCCGCGGCCTTCCTGGCTTCTGGGGCCGTGCGTGTTCTGCGGCCCGCTGTTTTTCGTACCGTCTTCCATGTTTCCATCCCTTTTTCCCCGCCTGATCGCCTGCCTGCTGCTGCTGTGCGCAGCGGTACAGGCGCATGCGCTCACGGCGGAGTCTGCGCGGGCCATGGCGGCGGGCGATACCGACGACCGCATCGCCGCGCTGCAGGCCGCCATCGCCACGCCCGACGAGGCCACCATCGCCTTCATCCGTGCCATGGGCGAGGACGCGGTCAAGATCGCCGGCGAAAAAGCCATCGTCATCAAGGACGACAAGGGGCTGGACCCCGTGACCGGCGCCGAAGTGCCCGTGCCCGACGACGCCGAAGACATCGTCAACAACAACCGCATGCGCGGCGAGTTCGACACCGCGCTCGCCTCGCTGCAGCTCATGTCCACCGAAATCGCCGAGCGCCGCAAGGCCATCGACGCCCTGCGCGAGGAGACCGACGAGGCCCGCCTGCCGCTGATCGAGAAGGCACTGGCCGCCGAGCAGGACGCGGCCCTCAAGACCCACCTGGAGAGCATCCGTGCGCGCATCCTCATCGGCAGCAGCGATCCCGCAAAGCGGCTGTCCGCCGCACAGCACCTGGCCGCCAGCGGCAATCCCGCCACGCGCACCGTGCTGCTGGAGCAGCTGCGCAGCGAAGAAGACCCGAAGGTCAAAGCCGCATTGCAGGCCGCGCTCAAGACCGTGGAAGAGCGCCTGCAGTGGGGCGAACGCCTGGCCGCGGTGTTCTCCGGCATCAGCCTGGGGTCCATCCTGCTGCTGGTGGCGCTGGGCCTGGCCATCACCTATGGCCTCATGGGCGTGATCAACATGGCCCATGGCGAGCTGATGATGATCGGCGCGTATGCCACGTACGTGATGCAGGGCATCGTTCAAAAATACTTTCCTGGTGCCTTCGACTGGTACCTGGTCGCTGCGGTGCCTGCGGCCTTCATGGCGTCGGCCCTCATGGGCGCCGTGCTGGAGCGCGGCGTGATCCGCTTCCTGTACGGCCGCCCGCTGGAGACGCTGCTGGCCACCTGGGGCATCAGCCTGATGCTGCAGCAACTGGTGCGCAGCATCTTCGGCGCGCAGAACGTGGGCGTGGAAAACCCGTCGTGGATGAGCGGCGGCGTGCAGCTGATGGAAAACCTGCAGCTGCCGTGGAACCGGCTCATCATCGTGGGCTTTGCGCTGGCGGTACTGGGGGCCGTGGCCTTTCTCATCAGCCGCACGCGCCTCGGCTTGTTCGTGCGCGGCGTCACGCAGAACCGCCCCATCGCCTCGTGCATGGGCGTGAACACCGCCCGTGTGGACACGTATGCCTTCGCGCTCGGCTCGGGCATTGCGGGCCTGGCGGGCTGCGCGCTCAGCCAGGTGGGCAACGTGGGGCCCGACCTGGGCCAGGGCTACATCGTGGACTCGTTCATGGTGGTGGTGCTGGGCGGCGTGGGCCAGCTGGCAGGCACCGTGTATGCCGCGCTGGGCCTGGGCATTCTCAACAAGTTCCTGGAAGGATGGACGGGCGCCGTGCTGGCCAAGATCGCCGTGCTGGTGTTCATCATCGTCTTCATCCAGAAGCGGCCGCAGGGCATCTTTGCGGTGAAGGGCCGGAGTGCCGATTGAGATCGCTATGACTACCCCTGCTATCCAACTCCCTGCACCCGCACCGCTGCTCACCCGCAGCGGCTGGTCGGCCTTCATCGTGGCGCTCATCGTGGTGTGCGCCGTGGCGCCGGTGCTCAACCTGTGGGTGCCGGCCGGCAGTGCGCTGCACCTTTCCGACTATGCCGTGGCCCTGCTGGGCAAGATCATGTGCTACGCCATCTGCGCGCTGGCCATGGACCTGATCTGGGGCTACACCGGCATTCTGAGCCTGGGCCATGGGTTGTTCTTTGCGCTCGGCGGCTACGTGATGGGCATGTACCTCATGCGCCAGATCGGCCGCGACGGCAACTACCAGAGCGACCTGCCGGACTTCATGGTGTTCCTCGACTGGAAGGAGCTGCCCTGGCACTGGGCGCTGTCCGACAGCTTCGTGGCCACGCTGGTGCTCATCGTGGCGGTGCCGGGGCTGATCGCCTTCGTGTTCGGCTACTTCGCGTTCCGCTCGCGCATCAAGGGCGTGTACTTTTCCATCATCACCCAGGCCATGACGTACGCGGCCATGCTGCTGTTCTTCCGCAATGAGACGGGCTTTGGCGGCAACAACGGCTTCACGGACTTCAAGCGCATCCTGGGCATGCCAATTGCTACGCCGACCATGCGCATGACGTTGTTCGTGCTGACGGGCGTGACGCTGCTGGGCTTCTTCCTGCTGGCGCGCTGGCTTACGCTAGCCAAGTTCGGCCGCGTGCTGCAGGCCGTGCGCGACGCGGAGAGCCGCGTCATGTTCTCGGGCTACGCGCCGCTGCCCTACAAGCTCACCATCTGGACCCTCAGCGCCATGATGTGCGGCGTGGCGGGCGCGTTGTACGTGCCGCAGGTCGGCATCATCAACCCCGGCGAGATGAGTGCCGCCAACTCGATTGAAATCGCCGTGTGGGCGGCCGTGGGCGGCCGCGCCACGCTGGTTGGACCCATCGCGGGCGCCTTCATCGTCAATGGCGCCAAGAGCTGGCTCACGGTGACCGCGCCGGAGTTCTGGCTGTACTTTCTGGGCGCGCTGTTCATTGCCGTGACGCTGTTCCTGCCCGACGGGGTGGTCGGGCTGGTCAAGAAGCTGAAGAGCAGGAAAAGCGAAGGAGCCGCGCCATGACGCCCGACCTGATGGACGAAGGCGCTCGTCGCGTTGCCGCCCGCAGGGCCCCCGAGGCCCTGGGCCAGACCGAATCGGGCGGGCGAGCCGCGGGCTTTTCGCGCATTGCCGTGCCCGGCGAGGTGGACGTGACCCACGGCCGCATCCTGTACCTGGAAGACGTGAATGTGAGCTTCGACGGCTTCAAGGCCATCAACCACCTGAGCCTGGACATCGCGCCCGGCGAACTGCGCTGCATCATCGGCCCCAACGGTGCGGGCAAGACGACGATGATGGACATCATTACCGGCAAGACCCGGCCCGATAGCGGCACGGTGTTCTTCGGCTCCACCATCGACCTGTTGCGCCACAACGAGCCGGAGATCGCCAGCCTGGGCATTGGCCGCAAGTTCCAGAAGCCCACGGTGTTCGAGCAGCTCACGGTATTTGAGAACCTGGAGCTGGCCCTGAAGACTCATAAGGGCGTGAAGTCGAGCATGTTCTTCCGGCTCGACTCCGCGCAGTCGGACCGGCTGGCCGAGGTGCTGCACACCATTCACCTGGCGGGCAGCGTGACGCGCATGGCGGGCAACCTGAGCCACGGCCAGAAGCAGTGGCTGGAGATCGGGATGCTGCTGATGCAGGACCCCAAGCTGCTGCTGCTGGACGAGCCGGTGGCGGGCATGACGGACGAGGAAACGGCACGCACGGCGGAGCTGTTCCTCACGCTCAAGGGCAAGCATTCGCTGATGGTGGTGGAGCACGACATGGGATTCATCCGCACCATCTCCGAAAAAGTGACGGTGCTGTGCGATGGCGCGGTGCTGGCCGAAGGCACGCTCGACCGGGTGCAGGCGGATGAGCGGGTGATCGAGGTGTACCTGGGTAGATAGCGCTTCAAAAGTGATAGCTTAAATTGACCTGTGGATAAGCGCTAGCGGCCAAAATTGCTAAAAAATTAACATGCTCACCGTCCAACGCATCAACCAGTACTACGGCGGTTCGCACATCCTGCGCGACGTAAGCCTTACCGCTGCCCCCGGCCAAGTCACCGTGCTGCTGGGTCGCAACGGCGTCGGCAAGACCACGCTGCTCAAAAGCCTGATGGGCCTGGTCCCCATCAAGGGCGGCGGCATTGAGTTCTATGGTGAACCGCTCGAAGGCAAGACACCCTACGAGCGCGCCCGTTCCGGCATCGGATACGTTCCGCAGGGCCGCGAAATATTTGGTCGCCTCACCGTGGAAGAAAACCTGCGCATGGGCCTGGCCTACAAGAGCGGCGCCGCGCCCGTACCCCCGCACCTGTACGAGCTGTTCCCCGTGCTCCGGCAGATGCTCGGCCGCCGGGGTGGCGATCTCTCGGGCGGGCAGCAGCAGCAGCTCGCGATTGCCCGCGCACTCGCGCCCGGGCCGCGCCTGTTGATCCTGGACGAGCCCACCGAAGGCATCTAGCCCAGCATCATCAAGGACATCGGCCGCGTCATTCGCCAACTGGCCCAGGGCGGCATGGCTGTCCTGCTGTGCGAGCAGTACTACGACTTCGCCGAGGAGCTGGCCGACGCGTATCTGGTGATGGAGCGCGGCGAGGTCATCGCGCGCGGGCCGGGCAGCGAAATGCAGGCCAAGGCCATTCGCCAACTGGTGGCGATCTGACGCTCAGGAATTGATGGGCTTCAACAGCCGAGCTGCTCAGCCAGATCCAGCAGGCTGGTGCAATGCAAATCATTGCCGACCTGGGGCGAAACATCCTTGCGCCGATCGCTCCCGAACTCCAGCGGCCGCTCGATATACGCAGTGCGCAAACCGCAGGACCTCGCCGCCGCGAGGTCGTCGTGGTGCGCCGCTACCAGTGCCACCTGGCCAGGCGGCAGATCGAACACCCGCGCCGCGCCAAGGTACACCTCAGGACTGGGCTTATAGGCTTTGAAGACCTCGGCGCTCAACACGCAATCCCAGGGAAGGCCGGCGCGCTTGGCCATGTGCGTCAGCAGGCCGAGGTTGCCGTTGGAGAGGCTTGTCACCGTGTAACGCTGCTTGAGCCGCGTGAGGCCCGCCACGCTGTCGGGCCAGGCATCCAGCCGGTGCCAGATGCGATTGAGCTGGCGCCGATCGGCCTCGCCCAGATGCGCCAGGCCAAAGCGCGGCAGGATGTCCTCAAGGATCTGGCGGTGCAGGTCGTCCACCAGCGTCCAGGCCTGCTCGCCGCGCGCCAACCGCTCCATCACCCGCGCCATGGCCGGCTGGTAGCCCGCGCGCCAGGCAAGGGCAAAAGCGCTGCCATTGACCTCCGGGTAGAGCGCTCGCATTTCGCGCACGATGCTGCCGTGCCAATCGACCACAGTGCCGAAGATGTCGAAAGCGAGGACCTGGACGGTGGCGAAGCTGGTAGCGGCGAGGGCGGGCGTCATGCATGCATGGTAGTGCGAGTCTGTCGGGGCATCTACATCGCCCAAACCCGCGGCGCCTCTCCCTTCAGCCCCCACATAGCCTCCCGCCAGGCCACGCGGACGGCTTTCAACAACGCCATCACCGGCTCCACCTGTTCTGCCAGCACGCGCACCGCCACCACGCGGCCGTTGGGGCTGGTGGCGCCGGCGTTCGTCGTGAGCGCATGGGCGCCGATCACGGCGCGTGCGGCGTCCAGCGCGTCATCGCGGCGGGCTCGCTCGAACGCCGCGCCGGCGACCAAGAACATGCTGCCCAGGCAGCGCCGCCCTGCCAGGCCCAGCGGACTTTGCAGCAGGCGCTGATCGGCTGCGTCGATTGCGCCGCGCTCCAGCCACGCACCGGGCATTTCGATGTGCTGCATAAAGCGGCCCGCTGCGAACGGCTGGTCGGCATGCGGCAGGCCCAGGGCCGTCACATCCCAGCCCATGCATTCGGCGCCCGGCGCAAGTTCCAGGGTGAGGTGGTTTTCGGCGTCGCACCCGTTGTAGCAGAGGGCTTCTAGCGGCAGCCACTCCATGCGCGCGCCTTCGGCCAGGGCAAGATGGCTGCGCTGCAAGGCGCGCTCGCCGTTCGATCGGTAAAAGCGCGTAGCGCCTGGCGTGGTGATGAGGGCGTGCGCGCCGGGGCCGACGGTGACGGCAATCTCCAGCGTGTCGCCACCCACCAGGCCACCGGGCGGGTGCACCAGCACGTTGTGGCAGACCGCGTGGCCCTCGGGGTACAGGCTTTGCAGGATGCGCAGCGGTCCGCTGTGCTCGAAGCGCGCCACCGTGCGGGCGTTTTCCAATGCGTAGTGCAGCTGCAAGCGTGCGTGCCAACTCATGGTTGCAAAACTATGGTAGTAATAGCTGGAAACCCAATGTGCATAAGCGCTAGAGGCCAATTTAACACCAACTCTGTGCCCGACCGGCTGGGCCTTGTAGCGCTCGGCCCAGCCCGCAGTCATGTTGGCGGCATACACGGCGTCGCGGTGGCGGGTGAGCAGGGGGTCGGGATCGTCCAGCGAGATGGAACTCTTGTCCTTGGGCGCTGGGCCAGCAGCAAATACCTGCAGAAATGGGCCCCCCGGGGCATCAGGCTGCCAGGTCGAACACCAGCACTTCCGCGCTGCGCCCGGCTGTCAGGCGGACTTCGCTCTCGCCTTCCAGCATGGCGGCGTCGCCGGTCTGCAGCGGCTGGCCATTGACTTCCAGGGTGCCGCGCACGAGGTGCACGTAAACCTTGCGCGCGGGGTCGGCCGGCAGCGTTGCCCGCTCATCGCCGTCGAACAGCCCGGCGTACATGCGGGCGTCGGCGTGGATCGTGACCGAATCCGAAGCGCCGTCGGGCGAGGCGACCAGCCGCAGCGTGCCGCGTTTCCTCGCTTCGGAAAAGGCCTTCTGCTCGTAGCTGGGGGCGATGCCGGTGGCGTCCGGAAGGATCCAGATCTGCAGGAAATGCGTGGTCTGGTCCTGCGAGTGGTTGAATTCGCTGTGCTGCACACCCGTGCCGGCGCTCATGCGCTGCACGTCGCCCGGCGGGATCGTCTTGACGTTGCCCAGCGTGTCCTGGTGCGCCAGTTCGCCTGCCAGCACGTAGCTGATGATCTCCATGTCGCGGTGGCCGTGCCTGCCGAACCCCTGGCCGGCGGCCACCCGGTCTTCGTTGATGACGCGCAGGTTGCCAAACCCCATGGCTTCGGGGTTGTAGTAGTTGGCAAAAGAAAAGCTGTGGAAGGACTGGAGCCAGCCGTGGTCGGCGTAGCCGCGCTCGGCGGAGGTGCGCAGTCGGATCATGGCGGGTTCCTTTCATGGGATGGAGCCCGGCTGGGGGCCTGGAAACTCCATTCTTGCACTGTGGGGGATAGGGTGGCCGATCGCGCCTATGTGATCGAATCCGGGCAGATGGTGCTGGATGGCAACAGCCACGACGTTCGACGGAACCCGCAGGTGCAGCAGGCCTATCTGGATCTATGACTACAGGTGCTTGAGCGGTCGGAGCATTCGATTCGACCCCCGACGAAAGTACGGATGACGGCGATGGCCCAAAGGAGACCACCGCAGCATGCGCTTAGGCTTTCTCCAACACCATGGCAATACCTTGACCTACGCCGATGCACATTGTGCAAAGCGCGTAGCGGCCCGCATGTGCATGCAAGCGGTTGACGGCTGTCGTGACCAAACGTGCACCGCTTGCACCCAGTGGGTGACCGAGTGCGATGGCACCTCCCCAGGAATTGACACGCGCATCGTCGTCCTTCAAGCCGAGCATGCGCAGCACTGCCAGACCTTGCGCGGCGAAGGCTTCGTTCAGTTCGATGACATCCATCTGGTCGAGAGACAAACCCGTTTGAGCGAGCACTTTGCGCGTAGCAGGAGCAGGGCCAATTCCCATGATCCGTGGCGCCACGCCGGCCACCGCCATGCCCACCACACGGGCGCGAGGCTGCAATCCGAACTTTGACGCGTTGGCTTCATCTGCCAACAAGACGGCACAGGCCCCGTCGTTGACCCCCGAGGCGTTCCCCGCGGTCACGGTGCCATCGGGACGCACGATGCCTTTGAGTCTCGACAACGCTTCAAGGTTGGTCTCGCGAGGGTGTTCGTCCTGATCAACGACTGTGTGCCCCCCTTTTTTTTGTGGAATGCGGACAGGGACGATCTCGCGCGCCAAATGTCCAGATTCAATGGCTGCCTGCGCCTTTTGTTGACTGGCCAACGCCATGCGGTCCTGCGCCTCACGTTCGATGCCGAACTCCTGTGCCACGTTTTCCGCAGTCTCCGGCATGGAGTCGACACCGTACTTTTCCTTCATGAGTTTGTTCACGAAGCGCCAACCGATGGTGGTGTCATGCACCGCACTTGAACGTCCGAACGCGGTCTCGGACTTGGGCATGACAAACGGCGCGCGACTCATGCTCTCCACGCCACCCGCAATGATCAGCCCCGCTTCCCCAGCCTTGATGGCCCGCGCGGAAGTCCCGATCGCATCCAATCCCGATCCGCAGAGGCGGTTGATGGTCGCACCGGGTACATCGACCGGCAAGCCGGCCAGCAGGCTCGCCATGCGCGCCACATTGCGGTTGTCTTCACCGGCCTGGTTGGCACAGCCGAAGAGCACATCGGTCATTGCTGCCCAGTCCACCCTTGGATTGCGTTCCATCAATGCCCCGATGGGGATGGCCGCCAAATCGTCGGCACGAACACCGGACAACGCGCCACCATACCGACCAAAGGGGGTGCGAATGGCGTCACAGATGAAGGCCTGAGGAGTGGTCATATGGTGCGTTCTCGCGTCCATGTTTCTGGAGAATGGGGTGCTGTCAGACGCAAGCTGCTACCGGAAGTCCAATCATGGCTTCCAGTTCAACTCGGCTCAGACCGGGCTGAGTGCGAGGCGTCGCCGTATTCGATTCCCAAATGGGCATAGGCCGAGCCATGGGGCTTAAAAAGAAATAGCAAGGCAGGGGGGAAGGCCGCGCTTCTTTTTATGTCGGCACTTGCCAAAAAATGGTCCAATTTCTGGCCAACGCCCATTGCGGCAGAGCCCCGACTTGCGGGGCTCTTTGTCGCAATTTTCAAGCTTCGGCGAACGCGTTGGGGTTGCGTCAAGAGCTTGTTTTTATTGGCGGAAGCTCAGGGATTCGAACCCTGGAACCCTTGCGGGTTGCCGGTTTTCAAGACCGGTGCAATCGACCACTCTGCCAAGCTTCCAAATTTCTTCCACGGAGATTTGCAAGACTGGTGGTTTAAACCACTCACTCAGGTCTCCACGGTCGGCGGGAATTCTACTGGCCGCCCCGCGGCTACATGCCCAGGGAGCGCAGCAGCTCGTCGGTGTCGCTGTCGGGCGGCGGGGGTGGGGCCACGTCGCGCTGGGTGGCGGCTTCGGCCATGACTTCGTCCGGGTTGGCCTGCGCCTGCGGCTCGAAGTCGTAGAGCTTGAGGAACTCGGTGCGGTCGATGGCGAGTTCCAGGTAGAAGATGTTGTTGTTGCCGGTGTAGAAGGTGACGCGCCGCGCCTCAGGCTGGTCGAGGTTGGCGTCCACGCTGAGCATCACCTGCTTGTTCAGCACCAGCATCTTGGGCTGGTTCTGTGTGATGTGCGTCTGCAGCTCGCGCCGCACCTTGCCGGTGAAGTCGCCCGCCACCTGGTTCATGAGCTCGCCCATCACGTTGCTCACTTCGTCCGAGGTGTAGGAGCGCGCCAGGTCCTCCTTGGCCATGCCCATGCTCAGCAGGTAGCTGGAATACAGCTCCATCGCCGCCTGGGCGGAAAAATTGATCACCATCAGCCCGGAAAATCCGCCGTCGAACAGCACGAAGCAGCCGATGTCCGGCCGCAGGCAGGTCTTGGTGATGCGCTGCACCATGGCCGAGTACTGGATCTGGCTCTGGGTCGCGACGGTGAGCACGCGCGTGACCGAGTTGCACAGGCTGGTGAGCACGTGTTCGGTGCTGTAGACGACGCGGTCGGTGGGGGAGCTCATAGGTGTTCTCGGTGGTGGGCGGTGCGAGCCTGCATGGTAGGGCATGCGCTCCAGCCATTTTTGTCGGAATTCTTACCGATTCGCACGCGCCTGCGGCAATTCTGCCGGCACCTCACGCCAGGCGCCCGGCGGCAGCCCATCGAGCGACCAGGGGCCGATGCGCACGCGCACCAGGCGCAGCGTGGGCAGGCCCACGGCAGCCGTCATGCGGCGCACCTGGCGGTTGCGGCCTTCCGTCAGGGTGATGGCGAGCCAGTGCGTGGGAATGCGTTGGCGCACGCGGATCGGCGGGTTGCGCGGCCACAGCGCTGGTTCGGGCAGCCATTCGGCCTGGGCCGGGCGCGTCATGCCGTCGCTGAGCAGCACGCCGGCGCGCAACTGGGCCAGCGCGGCCTCGCTCGGCGCGCCCTCGACCTGCGCCCAATACGTCTTGGCCAGCTTGTGGCGCGGGTCGGCAATGCGCGCCTGCAGCGCGCCGTCGTTGGTGAGCAGCAGCAGGCCTTCGCTGTCGCGGTCCAGCCGGCCGGCCGGGTAGACCCCTGGCACCGAGACGCAATCGGCGAGGGTGCGCCGCTGGCCGTCGCCGCTGAACTGGCTGAGCACATCGAACGGCTTGTTCAGCAGGATCAGCCGACGCCCGGACAAGTTCTTAGCCACCTGTCAGCGCCAGGTAGGCGCTGCGCGTCTGCGGCCCGACCGAGGCGACGAGTTGCGCATGCGGCGTCTGGTGGCGCGCCAGCATGCGTGCCGAGGCCACGGCGCGCGACTTGCAGAACCAGTGGCAGCTGTGCTGCATCAGGAACAGCTCGGCGCTGATGCGGTAGGCCCGGTCGCGCGGCGAGAGGCCGGCGTCGCTGCGCAAGGCCTGGGCGATGCCGTTGGCGTGCACCGCCAGGAGTTTGCGCAGGTCGAAGGTGGCGGCAGGCAGCAGCACGCTGGCCCAGGGGAAGGACAGGGCGAGCGTGCTGGCGCGCGCCTGGGCTGCGGGCACGGCGGCGAATTCCCGGGCCAGCTGCGCGAACTGCGCCGCAAGCTGTGCTTCGCTGCCTTCGAGCACGGCGAACACCTGGGCCTGGCGCGTCGGGTCGCTTTCGCCGAGCGCGCGCAGGTAGCCCTGCGTCAGCGTTTCCATGAGCTTTTCGATCTGCAGCGGGCCGAGGAAGTGGGCGAGCAGGGCGATGCGCTGGCGCTGCTGGTGGCGGTTCACCGCGTACAGGGCGGCGCCGCCCAGGAGCAGCAAGAGGGCCGGGTCCATGGGAGAAATCTCAGACTTCGAGGTTGTCGATGAGCCGCGTCGTTCCCAGGCGCGCCGCGCCCAGCACCACCAGGGCGTCGCCCGGCTGTGGTGCCTGCAGCGTGCGGCGGCTGCGCACGGCGAGGTAGTCGGTCTGCCAGCCGCTCGCGTCCAGCTGGGCGCGCGCTGCGTGCTCCAGGTCGGCCAGCCGCGCCGGCAGGGCCTCGCCGGCGGCCCGCGCTGCCTCGCCGAGCGCGCGCAGCGCCTGGGACAACTGCACCGCCTGGGCGCGCTCGGCCGGGCTCAGGTAGCCGTTGCGCGAGCTGAGCGCCAGGCCGTCGGCGGCGCGCTCCGTGGGCGCGGCGACGATGTCGATCGGCAGCGCGAACTGCTGCACCATGCGCCGCACCACCATGAGCTGCTGGTAGTCCTTCTGGCCGAACACCGCCACGCCCTGCGCCTTGCCGGCAAACACGGCGCAAAACAGCTTCATCACCACCGTGCACACGCCGGTGAAGAAGCCGGGGCGGAACTGCCCTTCGAGCAGGTCGGCGAGCAGCGGGTCGGGCTGCACCTTGAAGGTCTGCGGCTCGGGGTAGAGGTCGTGCTCGCGCGGCGCGAACAACACCTGGCAGCCGGCGGCGGCCAGGCGCTCGCAATCGGCCTCCCAGGTGCGCGGGTAGCTGTCGAAGTCCTCGTGCGGCAGGAACTGCAGGCGGTTGACGAAGATGCTGGCGACCGGTACCTCGCCCAGCTGCACGGCGCGGCGCATCAGGGCGATGTGGCCGTCGTGCAGGTTGCCCATGGTGGGCACGAAGGCGGGTCGGCCGAGCGGGCCGAGCACGGCGCGCAGGTCGGAAATGCTGTGGACGATGTGCATGGCGGAAAACGGATGAAGCGGGAACGGCGGCGCTGCCTACCAGGCGTGCAGCGCGTCGTCGGGAAAGCGCTGCTGCTTCACGGCGGCGACGTAGGCCTCGATGGCACCGCGCACGCTGCCGGCGTCCTGCATGAAGTTGTGCACGAAGCGCGCCATCTTGCCGAGGTTCATGCCCAGCATGTCGTGCAGCACCAGCACCTGGCCGGCGGTGCCCTTGCCGGCGCCGATGCCGATGGTGGCGCACTGGGCCAGTTCGGTGGTCAGCTCGGCGGCGAGCAGCGCGGGCACCATTTCCAGCACCAGCATGGCGGCGCCGGCATCCTGCAGTTCGCGCGCGTGGCGGCGCAGCGCCTGCGCGGCCTGGTCGGTCTTGCCCTGCACGCGGTAGCCGCCCAGGGCGTGCACGGTCTGCGGCGTCAGGCCCAGGTGGGCGCAGACGGGGACGCCGCGCTCGACCAGGAACTGCACGGTGGGCGCCGTCCAGCCGCCGCCTTCGAGCTTGACCATGTGCGCGCCGGCGCGCATCAGGGCGCAGGCGCTGTGCAGGGCCTGCTCACGGCTCTCGGCGTAGCTGCCGTAGGGCAGGTCGGCGATCAGCCAGGCGGTGCCTTGTGCCCGGTACAGGCCGCGCGCCACGCTTTCCGTGTGGTAGACCATGGTCTCCAGCGTCACGCCGACGGTGCTGGGCAGGCCCTGGCAGACCATGCCGAGCGAGTCGCCGACGAGCAGGCATTCCACGCCAGCGGCGTCGGCGACGGCGGCAAAGGTGGCGTCGTACGCCGTGAGCATGGTGATTTTTTCGCCCGCCTCGCGCATTTGCTGCAGGCGCGGCAGGCTCACAGGGCGGCGCTGGGGCAGGGGCGAGGCCGGCGGCAGCGTGCCATACGGCGTGGTGGCGGAGGTCGCGGGCGCTTCGGTCATGGCGGGCAGGGCGGCGGGGAAGGAGCCGGGAGTGTAGTCGGCGCCCCGCGCGGCCCGGTCGGGCAAGCACCCCTTGCGCCCACCCAGGCTCCTGCCAAACGCTATGCTTGGACCATGAATTCACCTTTGGATACCTTGCCAGCCCCGCTGCGTGCGCAGGTGTTGCTGGACGTGGCCCGCGCGCTTCAGGAAGACCTGGGCAGCGGCGACCTCACTGCCGCGCTGGTTCCCCAGGGGCGGCGCGTGCGCGCCCGCATCCTGGCGCGCGAGTCCGCCGTGCTGTGCGGCGCCCCCTGGGCCGAGGCCGCACTGCGCGCACTCGACCCAGCCGTGGAACTGCGCTGGCACGTGGCCGAAGGCGGGCGCTGCGCCGCCGACCAGGTGGTGCTGCAGATGCAGGGCGATGCGCGTGCACTGCTGAGCGCCGAGCGCACGGCGCTCAACTTCCTGCAACTGCTCAGTGCCGTGGCCACCAAGACCGCCGCCTATGTGGAGGCCGTGGCGGGCACCAAGGCCGACATCGTGGACACGCGCAAGACGCTGCCGGGCCTGCGCATTGCGCAGAAGTACGCCGTGCGCATCGGCGGCGGCACCAACCACCGCATCGGCCTGCACGACGCGGTGCTGATCAAGGAGAACCACATCGCCGCCGCCGGCGGGGTGGCAGCGGTGCTGCGCGCCGCCTCCGAAGTGGCGGCGCGTGCCGAATTCGTCGAGATCGAGGTCGAGACGCTGGTCCAGTTGCGCGAAGCCCTGGACGCCGGCGCGAAGATGGTGCTGCTCGACAACATGGACCTCGGGACGCTCGCCCAAGCCGTGCGCACCAACGCCGCGCACCCGCAGGGTGGGGCGATCCTGGAGATCTCGGGCGGCGTGACGCTCGACGGCCTGCGCGCGCTTGCAGAAACCGGCGTCGACCGCATCTCCACCGGAGCGCTGACCAAGGACGTGAAGGCCACCGACTTTTCCATGCGCATGGAGGATTTCGCAGCATGAAGACCATCGCCATCAAGGAAGTCGAGTACGAGCAGCCTGAGGGCGGTGCCACCTGCTCGACCAAATACGCCTGGGCGCGCGTGCCGGCCGAGCTGACGCAGGAGGAGCGCGCAGCCACCAAGGACAAGATCCGCCGCCTGCTCAAGGAAAAGAACGCGGTGATGGTCTCGCACTACTACGTGCACCCGGACCTGCAGGACCTGGCCGAGGAAACCGGCGGCATCGTCAGCGATTCGCTGGAGATGGCGCGCTTCGGCCGCGACCACGCGGCCACGAGCCTGGTGGTGAGCGGCGTGCGCTTCATGGGCGAGACGGCCAAGATCCTCTCGCCCGAGAAGACCATCCTCATGCCCGACCTGGACGCCACCTGCTCGCTCGACCTGGGCTGCCCGATCCAGGAATTCAGCGCCTTTTGCGACCAGTACCCGGACCGCACCGTGGTCGTCTACGCCAACACCAGCGCGGCCGTGAAGGCGCGCGCCGACTGGCTGGTCACGTCGAGCTGCGCGCTCGACATCGTGCGCGCGCTCAAGGACGCCGGGCAGAAGATCCTCTGGGCGCCCGACCGGCACCTGGGCGCCTACATCCAGCGCGAAACCGGCGCCGACATGGTGATGTGGAACGGCGCCTGCATCGTGCACGACGAGTTCAAGGCCTTCGAGCTCGAAGCGCTGAAGAAGGACCACCCCGGCGCCAAGGTGCTGGTGCACCCCGAATCGCCCCCCGAAGTCATTGCCCTGGCCGACGCCGTGGGCTCGACCTCCGGCATCCTCAAGGCGGCGCAGGAGATGGACGCGCGCGAATTCATCGTCGCTACCGACAACGGCATGATGCACAAGCTGCGCACGCTCAACCCCGGCAAGGTGTTCTACGAGGCGCCCACCGCCGGCAACAGCGCCACCTGCAAGAGCTGCGCCCACTGCCCCTGGATGGCCATGAACGGCTTGGCCGGCGTGGCCCAGGTGCTGGAAACCGGCACCAACGCCATCCATGTGGACCCGGCCATCATCCCGCGCGCGCGCCTGCCCATCGACCGCATGCTGGCCTTCACGGCAGCACTGAAAAGCGGCCGGCCGGTCGCCGGGCTGGTGCCGAACATCGGCGCCGCCTGACATTCAAAACAGGCGATATTTGCTATTTAAGTAGTAGCTATAAACGTAATACCAACAAGCGCTAGAGGCCATTTTGACCTTGAAAACGCTGCTTGATTTCGCGAACCCCCAAGACCCGGGCGCAGCGCGCCTGCGCCACGCCTTCGGGCCGCCGCGCCAGGTGCTGGTGGCGCGCAGCGCCAGCGAACTGCGCCCCGTGCTGGACGCCGTGCACGCTGCCGCCGAGCAGGGCGCGTGGTGCCTGGGTGGGCTGCGCTACGAAGCCGCGCCGGCCTTCGATGCGGCGCTCCGCACGCACGCGGCGGACGGCCCGCTCGCCTGGTTCGCCGTGCACGACACGCCGCTGCCCTGGCCGCCGGCGGCGCCCGGCGCGCCCACCGTGCATTGGGACGGCCTGCCCGGGCGCGCGCGCTTCGACGCGGCGCTCGCCACGATCCAGGCCGCCATCGCGCGCGGCGACTGCTACCAGGTGAACTACACGGCTGCGCTCTGCGGCACCCTGGCGGGGGGCGGGGAGCAAGCGGCCGCCGCGCTCTTCGCCGCGCTGCAGCGCGCGCAGCCGGGCGGCTACGCGGCCTGCCTGGACTTGGGCGGCGAGGCGGTGCTGTCGGTTTCGCCCGAGCTGTTTTTCGACTGGCAGAGCGGCCCGACCGGCACGGCCGGGGAGATCCTCGCGCGCCCGATGAAGGGCACCGCGCCGCGCGGCGCCGGCCCCGAGGAAGACGCGGCCCAGGCGGCGCGGCTGCGCGCATCGCCCAAGGAGCGGGCGGAAAACGTCATGGTGGTGGACCTGCTGCGCAACGACCTCTCGCGCATCGCCGAGCCGCACAGCGTGCAGGTGCCGCGCCTGTTCCACACCGAGGCCCTGCCAGCGGTCTGGCAAATGACCTCGGACGTGCGCGCGCGCACCCGGGCCGGTACGCGGCTGTGGGACGTGTTCGCGGCGCTGTTCCCCTGCGGCTCGGTCACGGGGGCGCCCAAGGCGGCGGCCATGGCCGCCATCCAGGCCCTCGAGCCCGGTCCGCGCGGCCTGTACTGCGGCGCGCTCGGCGTCGTGCGGCCCGGCGCGCAGGGCGGCGTGCACGCCACTTTCAACGTGCCGATCCGCACGCTGGTGCTGGCGGGCACGCAGCTGCGCTGCGGCATCGGCAGCGGCATCACCGCCGGCTCGCAGGCCGAGGCCGAGTGGCAGGAATGGCAGCACAAGGCGGCGTTCCTGGAACGCGCCAGCGCGCCGTTCGAGCTGCTGGAGACGCTGGCCCTGGAAGACGGGAGCTTTCGCCACGCCGACCGCCACCTGGCGCGCATGGGCGTGGCGGCCGGGCATTTCGGCTTCCCCTGGAACGCGCACGCGGTGCGCCAGGAGCTGCAGATCACCGCCCTGCAGCACCTGCAGGGGAACTGGCGCGTGCGCCTGCTCCTCGCCGCCGACGGCGCGGCGCACGCCGAGGCCTTCGCCCTGCAGCCGACGCCCACGCCGGTGCGCCTGCGCCTGGCCGCCCGTCCGCTGGCCGAGGCGCAGGGCGAATTCGTGCGCCACAAGACCACCCGGCGCGCCCACTACGAGGCCCTGGCGCCGCAGGACGCCGGCGTGTTCGACACCGTGCTCTACAACCCGGCCGGGGAAATTACCGAGTGCACGCGTGGCAACGTCGCCATGCTGCTGGACGGTCGCTGGGTCACACCACCGCTCGCCTGCGGCCTGCTGCCCGGCGTCGGCCGCGCCTTGGCGCTGGAAGCCGGCCGGGTGCAGGAAGCCGTGGTGCGGCTGGAGGATGCGCCGCGCGTGCAGGCCTGGGCGTTCGTCAACAGCCTGCGCGGCTGGCTCGATGCGTTCCTGGCGGCCCCCTGAAAGCCGTGCATTTCCCCACGGCGTGCAAGCTGATTTTTCCGAATTTTCCGAAGGGGCAGCGTAAGCTATAAGCGCTGTAGCAGCTCCGCCTTGTGGAATAAGCGCGAAATTGCTATTTTCTTTTGCAAACACCGGGCGGCCGAGCGTGCCGCCGGGCGCGTGCAGCCGTTCGGGCACCGCTTCGATGGAGGTGATCGACTATGGATGTGGTTGGCATGGCGCTCAGCGAGTCGGGCGGCAGCGTTCTGCTCCACGTCGAGCCGGAGCCGGGGCGTTCGGGCGTCGATGCGCTGGCGTTGCGCAGCTGGCTGGAGCTCCAGGGCTATGGCGGCTGGCTCCTGGACGAGCAGGCACTCGAGCAGGTGGCCAACCAGGCGGTGGCGGCGGCCGAGCCGTTTTCCGTGGCCGTTGCCCAGCGCACCGATGCGGCTGTTGCGGTCCAGGTAGCGCCCGACGCCATGGCCGCGACGCTCGACATAGCGCCGGCCCGGGGCGGCGCTCCGGCCACCCTGCAGGGCGTCCACCAGGCGCTGGCACAGGCCGGTGTGGCCGCTGGCATTGATGAAGCAGCATTGGCCGCAGCCGTGGCGGCGGGCGCCTGCCAGGCGCTGGTGGTGGCGCGCGGTGCGCCGGCCGAGGACGGGCACGATGCCGAATTCGAGGAGCTCATTCCTGCCGCGCCCGACCGCACCCCCCGGCTCGGCGCGAACGGCCTGATCGACTACCGCGAGCACGGCGACATCGTCATGGTGCACACCGGGGCGCTGCTCATGCGCCGGCTGCCGGCCACGCCCGGCGCGCCCGGCTTCACGGTGCGCGGCGACGTGCTCCCCGCCAAGGCGGGGCGCGACGCGCCTTTCGCCGCGCACCTCACCGGCGCCGAGGTGTCCGCCGAGGACCCGAACCTGCTCCAGGCCAGCCAGTCGGGCCACCCGGTGCGGGTGCCCGGAGGCGTCATGGTCGAGCCGGTGCTGCGGCTGGCCGAGGTGAACATCGCCAGCGGCAACATCCGCTACGACGGCACCGTGCATGTGGAGGGCGAGATCGGCCAGGAGATGCGCGTCCAGGCCAGCGGCGACATCATCGTCGGTGGCATGGTGGACGGCGGCCTGCTGGAGGCGGGTGGCGACATCACGGTCGCGGGCGGTGTCATCGCCCATGCCCGGCTGCGCGCCGGTGGTGCCATCAGCGCGCGTTTCGCCGAAACCGCATGGCTGTACGCCGGCACCGCCATCGTGATCGGTGACATGGCGCTGGAATGCGAGATGCAGTCGCTCAACCAGATCGTCGTCGGCGCGAGCGCCCCGCAGCGCGGCCGGCTCATCGGCGGTCGGGCGACGGCGATGATGCTGATCCAGGCGCCGATCCTGGGTTCGCCCAGCGGCGGCGTGACCAAGCTGGTGCTGGGCGCCAACCCCGAGCTGGAGGCGCGCTGCCGCGAGTTGCATCAGCAGCTGGAGAAAGAGCAGGCAACCCAGGAAAGCCTGCGCAAGCTGATCGCCCATTTGGGCACGGCCGGAGACCCGCAGGGGGTGCTGGGGCGTGCCGAGGCCTCGCTGGAACATGCTCTGGGCGAGCACGCCCGGACGCGGTCGGCGCTGGAAGATGTCGAGCAGCAACTGGCGCTGGCGCGCAACGCCCGGGTGCAGGTGGGCGTTGCGGTGGCGGGCGCGGTGGATCTGGGCTTCGGCCGCCTGCAGGCGCACCTGCGGCGCGACTACCGGGCGGGAAGCTTCCGCGTGGACGGGGAGGGCGTCCTCGTCTTCACCGACGGCAGCGGCTACGCGGTGCCGGTGGTGTAGGGCGGTGCCCGCGTACGCAGGTGCTCAGCGCGGCGCCAGGCGGATGGCGCCGTCCAGGCGGATCACTTCGCCGTTGAGCATTTCGTTTTCGACGATGTGCTGCACCAGCTTGGCATAGTCCTCGGGCGTGCCCAGGCGGCTCGGGAAGGGCACGCCGGCGGCGAGCGCGTCCTGCACTTCCTGGGGCATGCCAAACAGCATGGGCGTGCCGAAAATGCCCGGGGCGATGGTCATGTTGCGGATGCCGCTGCGGGCCAGATCGCGCGCGATGGGCAGCGTCATGCCGACCACGCCGCCCTTGGAAGCCGAATAGGCGGCCTGGCCGATCTGCCCGTCGTAGGCGGCGACGCTGGCCGTCGAGATCAGCACGCCGCGCTCGCCCGTGTCCTCGGGTTCGTTCTTGGCCATGGCTTCGGCGGCCAGGCGGATCATGTTGAAGCTGCCGATCAGGTTCACCGTGATGGTCTTGCTGAACGTGGCCAGCGCGTGTGCGCCGTTCTTGCCCACGGTCTTTTCGGCCGGGGCAATGCCCGCGCAGTTGACCAGGCCCATCAGCTTGCCCAGCGACACCGCCTTGGCGACCACCGCCTGGCCGTCCTGCTCGCTGCTGACGTCGCAGCGCACGAAGGCGCCACCGATCTCCCGGGCCACGGCCTCGCCCTTGTCGGCCTGCATGTCGGCGACAACGACGGTCGCGCCCTGTGCGGCCAGACGCCGCGCCGTGCCTTCGCCCAGACCCGACGCGCCGCCGGTGACGATGAATACCTTGCCCTTGATCTGCATGCCCAATCTCCTGTGAGTGACGTAACGTAAACGTCAAATTATGCGGGAACCGCCCGCGCCAGAAAAAAAGCCGCCCGGGAGGGCGGCTTGCCTGCCTGGCCAGGGCGGCTTACTTGAAGCCGACGCGGTCGAGCATCTGCTGCACGGCGCCGGTGTGCATGCCCACGGCGCTGACCGGGATGTTCTCGCTCTTGAACGGCTTGCCGCCGGTCATGGCCTGGAGCGCCGGGTTGTCGGGCTGGATGCCGCGCGCCGCCGGCCATTCGTTGTTGCCGTTGGCAAAATAGTTCTGCGCTTCGGGCGTGGCCAGGTATTCCAGGAACTTCACGGCGTTATCGGGGTGCTTGGCATAGCGCGCCACGGCGCCGCCGGCGACGTTCACGTGGGTGCCCCAGGTGGCCTGGTTCGGGAACACCGCGCCGACCTTGTTGGCCACGGCGACGTCTTCCGGCTTGGACGAGCGCATCAGGCGCGCCAGGTAGTAGCTGTTCGTGACGGCGACTTCGCATTCGCCGGAGGCCACGGCCTTGATCTGGTCGGTGTCGCCGCCCTTGGGGTCGCGCGCCAGGTTGGCCACGATGCCCTTGAGCCAGTTCTGCGTCGCTTCCGCGCCCAGGTGTTCATAGACGGCGCCGAACAGGCTCAGGTTGTAGGGGTGCGAACCCGAGCGGATGCACAGCTTGCCCTTGAGCTTGGGGTCGGCGAGCTCCTCGTAGGTGTCCACGTCTTCGCGCTGCACGCGGGCCTTGTTGTAGACGATGATGCGCGCGCGCGTGGACAGGCCGAACCAGGCGATGCCGCCATCGGCCGTCGGCTGGCTGCGCAGATTGGCCGGAATGGCGTCGTTCAGCGCCTTGGACCGGATGGGGCGGAACAGCCCATCCTGTTCGCCGCGGTACAGGCGCGCGGCATCCACCAGGAGAATCACGTCGGCCGGCGAGGCTTCGCCCTCGGCCTTCAGGCGCGCGATGATGCCGGCGTCGTCGGCGTCCACCCGGTTGATCTTGATGCCGGTGGCCTTGGTGAAGCCGGAATACAGCGCTTCGTCGGTCGAATAGTGGCGCGCGGAGTACAGGTTGACGACCTGTTCCTCAGCGTGCACGAACGCCGGCGCGGCCAGGCCGGCGGCCAGGAGCCATGGAGTTGCCCAGCGGGCAAGGACGGTGGATCGCATGGTGAGAAGCTGGAAAGCGTGGAAAACGGGGATCGTAACAGAAACGCGAGTCATTCGCATCTGCTTCAGGTCAATCTTCGGCAAGTAATCCGCACCCCGGAACGAAAAAAACCCGGCAATGGCCGGGTTTTTTTGGAAGGCCCGAGGGCTTAGCGCTTGCGCGGCGTGGCCGTTTGGGCAGCGGCGTCGGCAGCGGTGGCGGCCACGGCGTTGAAGTTGGCTTCAGCGGCGTCGGTGGCTTGCTTGACGGCCTTCTGCACCGATTCAAACGCGTTGTTGGCGGCGGAGACGGCGCTCTTCATCACGGCCACGGCGGTTTCGGAACCGGCGGGGGCGTTCTTGGCGGCGGTGTCCACCAGGTCGGCAAACTTCTTCTGCGCTTCGGCGGTCTTGGCTTCGACGGCCTTGCCGAACTCGCTGCCGGTACCCGAAGCGATGTCGTACAGGTGGCGGCTGTACGAGGCGGCCTTGTCGGCCAGGGGCTGGAACAGGCTGGCTTGCAGCGTCATCAGTTCTTGTGCGTCCTTCACGCTCAGGACGGCCTGGGTGTGCGAAGCGGCTTCGTTCAGGGCGGCGCGCGTGGCGGTCAGGTTCAGCTCGACGAGCTTTTCAACGCCTTCGAAGGCCTTGTTGGTCAGGCCAAAAAGGGTTTCGATGTTGGCCTTGTGGGCTGCGAGGATTTGCTCAGGGGTCAGGGACATGTGTTTTCTCCAGGTAAGGTACAAGTTCTCAAAGAACACTTGATATCTGCGCTGGCCATTCCGGACGGCATGTTGCAGTGCAGCATTTCGCTATTCTAGGCCATCCTCGGCAAAATGCAAGGGAAATTGTTGCAATGCAGCAAAATACCCTGGGTCGCGCAATTGGGTGACAGCGGCGCGACCGGGGTGGGTGGCAGAATGCCCGCCATGAACCCGCCCGACAGCCCTTCGCGCGTGCAGCCGCCGCAGCGCGCTTCCTACCCGGTATTTCGCAGCATCGGCACGCGCTGGATGGACAACGATGTGTACGGCCACGTGAACAACGTCGTCTACTACAGTTGGTTCGACACGGCCGTGAATGCCTACCTGATTGAATCGGGCGCTCTGGACATCCACGCCGGCCAGACCATCGGTCTGGTGGTGCAGACGCAGTGCGATTATTTTGCCTCGCTCGCGTTTCCCGAACAGGTCGAAGCCGGTATCCGCGTCGCCCGAATTGGCAGCTCCAGCGTGCGCTACGAAGTGGGCTTGTTTGCCGCCGGCGCGGCCACGGCGGCGGCGGCCGGGCACTTCGTGCATGTCTACGTCGACCGTGCCACGCGCCGCCCCGCGCCCTTGCCCGCACCGCTGCGTGCGGCGCTGGAGCGCCTGCGGGTGCATTGACAGCTTGCCCTCAGGCCCGGGCGACGGGAGCGGCCTACACTCGGCCGGGCTGCGCCCGGCCCCCGGCGCGCGGCACGCATCCAACAAAAACAGCCGGAGACACAACCCATGAAATGCCTGCGCACCCTTGTTCCCCTCGCCTTGCTGGTGCTTCCCGCACTGGCGCGCGCGGCCGACATCGACGGCGCCGCCCTGTCCTTCTGGTGGGGGGTACCGTTCGCCGGCCTCCTGCTGTCCATCGCCTTGATGCCGCTGCTGGCGCCCATCTTCTGGCACCACCACTTTGGCAAGGTGACTGCGGCGTGGGGCGTGGCTTTCCTGCTGCCCTTCTCGGCCGTGTTCGGCCTCGGCGCGGCCGGCGTGAGCCTGGTGCATGCCCTGCTGGCGGAATACCTGCCCTTCGTCATCCTGCTCACCGCGCTGTTCACGGTGGCCGGCGGCATCCACATCCGGGGCAACCTGCACGGCTCGCCCGTACTCAACACGGCGATCTTGGCGATCGGGGCGGTGCTGGCCAGCTTCATGGGCACGACCGGCGCCTCGATGCTCTTGATCCGCCCGCTGATCCGTGCCAACGACCACCGCGTGCACAAGGCGCACGTGGTGGTGTTCTTCATCTTCATCGTGTCGAACGCCGGCGGCTCGCTCACGCCGCTCGGTGACCCACCGCTGTTCCTGGGTTTCCTCAAGGGCGTGGATTTCTTCTGGACGGTCAAGCACATCTTCCCCGAGACCCTGTTCCTGGTCGGCTCGCTGCTGGCGCTGTTCTTCGCGCTCGACAGCTGGTTCTTCCGCCAGAGCGGCGAGACCTCGGTCCCCGACCCGACGCCCGATTCGCGCGACTTCGGCTTTGACGGCAAGGCCAACTTCGGCCTGCTCGGTGCCGTCGTCGCGCTGGTGCTGCTCAGCGGCTTCTGGAAGTCCCCGGTGGCGCTGCACGTGGCCGGCACCGAGGTCGGCCTGCCCGGCCTGGTGCGCGACATCGGCCTGCTGGCCGTGACGGCCTTGTCCCTGTGGCTCACGCCGGCGCGCGTGCATGAGTCCAACCAGTTCGGCTGGGGGCCCATGCAGGAAGTGGCCAAGCTGTTCGCCGGCATCTTCCTGACCATCATCCCCGTCATCGCCATGCTCAAGGCCGGCGTGGACGGCGCTTTCGGTGGCGTTGTGCGCGCCGTGACCGGGCCCGATGGCGCGCCCATCCCGGCCATGTACTTCTGGGCCACCGGGGCGCTGAGCTCCTTCCTGGACAACGCGCCCACCTACCTGGTGTTCTTCAACACCGCGGGCGGCGACCCGGCGACGCTGATGACCACCCTCGCGCCCACGCTGGCGGCGATATCGGCCGGCGCGGTGTTCATGGGTGCCAACACCTACATCGGCAACGCCCCCAACCTCATGGTCAAGGCCATTGCCGAGGACCGGGGCGTGAACATGCCCAGCTTCTTCGGCTACATGCTGTGGTCGGGCGGGATCCTGGTGCCGCTGTTCATTGCCATGACCTTCATCTGGTTCTGAGATGTCGGGCGTGCAACAGACGCCACCGCGCCCGCGCATCCTCGTCGCCCGGGCGGTGTTTCCCGAAGTGCTTGCGCACCTGGCGCAGCACTTCGAACTGGAAAGCAACCAGGACGATGCGGTATGGAGCGGACCAGAACTGGCGCAGCGCCTGGCCGACAAGGACGGCGCCTTGACCACCGCCACCGAGCGCATCGACGCGGCCCTGCTCGCCGCCTGCCCGCGCCTGCGCATCGTTGCCAACATGGCGGTGGGCTTCAACAATTTCGACCTTCCGGCACTGGACGCCGCGGGCGTCTGGGCCACGAACACGCCCGATGTGCTGACCGAAACCACGGCCGACTTCGGCTTCGCGCTGCTGATGGCGACGGCGCGCCGCGTGACCGAGGCCGAGCACTACCTGCGCGCCGGCCATTGGAAAAAGTGGCACTACGCGCAGTTCGCCGGGGCCGAGGTGCACGGCAGCCGCCTGGGCATCATCGGCATGGGGCGCATAGGGCAGGGGATTGCGCGGCGCGCGGCGCACGGGTTCGGCATGGACGTCCTGTACCACAACCGTTCGCGCCTCGCGCCCGAGCTGGAGGCGGCCTGCGGCGCGCGCTACGCCACCAAGGAGGAGTTGCTGCAGAGCGCCGACCACGTGGTGCTGGTATTGCCCTACACCGCCGAGTCACACCATTGCATCGGCGCGCCCGAACTGGCGCTGATGAAGCCGACGGCGACCCTGGTGAACATTGCCCGGGGCGGTATCGTGGACGACGCGGCGCTGGCCGCCGCCCTGCGCGAAGGCCGCATCGCCGCCGCCGGCCTGGACGTGTTCGAGGGCGAGCCCCAGGTCCACCCCGGCCTGCTGGCGGCGCGCAACGTGGTGCTCACGCCGCACATCGCGAGCGCCACCGTGCCTACCCGGCTCGCCATGGCACGGCTGGCGGCGGACAACCTGATCGCCTTCTTCGCCGGGCGTGGCCCGCTGACCCCGGTGAACGCTCCCCGGGGTTGAAATTTTGCATGAAAATGGCCTCTAGCGCTTATGTAGTAATTGTTTATAGCTATCATTTTTTAAGGGCCATTCGGCGCCACACAGGCGCCGCCGCGTGAAGAAATGCCGCGCCAAACGGCGGCAATTGGAGTAGATTGGCTGCCGTACCAGAAGGGGGTGGACATGCCGGCCGATTCCTTCAGACGCCAGCGCGCGGTGCTGGCATTGGCTGCGGGGCTGTGTGCCTCCGGCTGTGCCCTGGCGCAGGCGGACGCCCCCGCCGAAACCTTCGAACAACTGGCCGCGCAGGAGGCCGACCGGGCGGGCGACCCGGATTTTGACAGCGCGCTCGGCCGCGCCGCGTACGCCAGCGGCCACTTCCCGCGCGCTGTGCTCGCCTGGGAGCGTGTGCTGCTGGTGCAACCCGACAACGTGGCGGCGCAGCTGGCTCTCGGCCGCGCCCTGTTCGCCGTGGGCGACAAGCGCGCGGCATTGGCGGTCTCGCCCGCCGTGCGCGAGCAGGGAATTCCCGTCGATGCGGCGGTCGCCATGGACCAGTTCCTGGTGTCCTACGACCGTGCGGATTACCACGGCGCCTCCAGCGCCAAGGGCTATGTCGAGCTGGCCGCCGGCCACGATTCCAATGCCAACGTCGGCCCCGACAGCGCGCTGGGCCGGGGCGCGGGCCTGCCGGGCACGCCGGCCTGGACGCTGGCGCCGGAGGCGCAGGCGCGGTCTGCGAACTTTGGCTCCGCCCTGTTGGCAGTGCGCGGGCGGCAGGTGCTCGACGCCGGCTGGTCGCTGGTCGGCGCTGCGGCCGTCGGGGGGCGGCGCCATGGCACACAGGCGCGCGCCCTGGACAACAGCCAGTTCGACGCCAACGCCGGCGTGGCCTGGCGCCGCGAACGCCATGAATTCATCGTCTCGGGCGTGGCCGGCGCATACTGGCTCGACGGCGCGCGCCTGCGCAGCCTGGGCGGCGTGCAGGGCGAATGGATCTACCGGTTCGACGGCTTCGGCCAGTGGGGCAGCTTCGTGCAGTGGCTCGACATGCGCTACCCCGGCCAGGGGCTGCGCAACGTGGAGCGCTCGATTGGCGGTGTGTCGTATTCGCTGCTGCTCCGCAATGGGGCACTGGCCTACGGCAGTCTCTATGGGGGGCGCGAATCGCCGGGCGCCGACGGGGCAGAGCATTTTGGCCACCGCCTGGTCGGCTGGCAGCTCGGCGGCCAGGTCCCCGTGCTGCCCAGCCTCGCGCTGTACGCGGCGCTGAGCGGGGAAAAGCGCCGTTACGGTGCCGCCGACCCCTTCTTTGCCGTCCAGCGGCGCGACCGGCAGTGGAGCGCGGCGCTCGGCGCGTCCTGGGTGCCGGCGCCGAACTGGCGCGTCACCCCGCAGTGGTTGCACGTGCAGAACGATTCCACCATGCCGGTGCTGCAGTACCGGCGGCGGGTGTTTTCCGTCACAGTGCGGCGGGAATTTTGATCGGGCCCGGCGCGGTGCGTCAGGAGGGAGGCTGTATGAACCCTAGACATCGCTTCGCGCGCCTGTGCCTATGGCTGGCCTGCGCGCTCCCCCTGCCTGCGCTGGCGGCGGCTGGCCTGGTGCAGTTCGTCGCCGGCGAGGTGCAGATGCGCCGCAGCGACCTGCTGTCTGCCGTGGCGCGGGGCGCGCTGCTTGAGAGCGGCGACACGGTCCTGACCGGCGCCACCGGCCGCGCGCAAATCCGTTTCACCGATGGGGGACTGGTTGCGCTGTACCCCGACTCGCAGTTCACCGTCACGCGCTATGTCGACGCCGGCGATGCGGCGCAGGACAGCTTCGCGGTCGGCCTGCTGCGCGGCAGCATGCGAGCCATCACCGGGCTGATCGGCAAGCGCAATCCGGCCAACTACCAGCTGACCACACCGACCGCGGTGGTCGGCATCCGCGGCTCCGCCTTCCGCGCATTCTTCAACGCGCAGGGCTTGCTTGAGGTGGGGGGCGAAGCGGATGAGATAGAGGTCTGTACCCAGGCGGGCTGCGTGGGCTTGCGCGTGGGCGAATCGGTCCTGGTGCTCTCGCCGGAGCGCTTGCCGGTGTACACCAATACCCATGCTTTGCTGCCACTGCCCGAACCCGGCTGGCCTTATGGCGCCGGCGAGCAGCTGCGCAGCGACGGCAGCCAGGCGGCCGTGGTGGTCACGCCGGTGCCCTCCCAGCCGGGGACGCCGGGGGGTGGTGGCACCACCCCCGGGGGCAGAAACCCCGGCGGCACGTCGCCAGGGGGCACTACGCCTGGCGGTGCCACCCCGGGTGGAAGCGTGCCGCCGCCTCCGGTTCGTACCCCGCCGACCCCGCCCACCACACCGACGACACCGCCGACCACCCCCACGCGGCCACCGATTCGCACCCCGTAGCTGTGTTGCGGTGCGGCCTCCAGCTCACAGCTGGTAGAACGCCTTGATCCTGTTCCAGGCGTCCTGCGGATCGTCGGTGATGTGGAACAGCTCGAGGTCGGCTTCGGAGATGGTGCCTACGTCGACCAGCGTTTGGAAATCCAGCAGGCGGCGCCAGAATTCGGTGCCGAACAGCACGATGGGTACCGGCTTGGCCTTGCCCGTCTGTACCAGCGTGAGCACTTCGAAGAGCTCGTCCAGCGTACCGAAGCCGCCGGGGAACGCCACCAGCGCTTTCGCACGCATCATGAAGTGCATCTTGCGCAGCGCGAAGTAGTGGAACTGGTAGTTCAGCGTCGGCGTGATGAAACGGTTGTTGCCCTGTTCGTGCGGCAAGGCAATGTTCAGCCCCACGGTCAGCGCGCCCGCTTCCTGTGCTCCCCGGTTGGCGGCCTCCATGATGCCTGGGCCGCCGCCGGTGCATACATAGAGGCGGTTGGCCAGCTCCTGGGCGTTGCTGTGCTGGGCCACCATGCCGGCGAATGCGCGGGCCTGTTCGTAATAGCGGGAGTTGCGCACCGCGCGCTCGGCCAGTGCCACGGCCGCGGCGTCGCCGCTGGCCTGCGCCGCGGCCAGCAGGGCGGCGGCCTCGTCGGCGGCCACGAAGCGCGCGCTGCCGTACACCACCACGGTGTTTTCTATGCCTTGTGCGGCCTGGCCAAGGTCCGGCTTGAGCAGTTCCAGCTGGAAGCGGATGCCGCGCGTCTCGCGGCGCAGCAGGAATTCGGGATCGGTGAATGCGAGCCGGTTGGATTGCGGCTCCATCGTCGCGGCGTCGGGCAGGGCAGGTTGCAGTTCGGCCAGTGCATCGGCCAGGCGGCGTTGGTGGAGTTGGGTGTTGGGGTCCGTGGGCATGGCGGATGTCGGTGCCGGGCGCCGCCGTTGCGCGGCGCTGGCGTTGAAAAGGAGAGCCGGATTTTGCCTCGCGCGGCCTGGACGCAGCGTGTGGTCAGGCCGTGGTCAGGGCAATTGCTGGAAAATGCCCGGATGAACAGCCCCATCGCACCCGACTGGGACCCGCGCGCCGCCGGGGTCCTGCGTGATCCCCAGGCGGCCACGGACGACTTGCGCGCGCGCTGCCCCGTGGCCTACAGCAACCTGCTGCACTGGTCCTTGTTCCGCCACGCGGACGTGCTGCGCGTATTGCACGACCCGGCCACCTTCAGCAGCGTGGTGTCGCAGCACGTGGCGGTGCCCAATGGGATGGACCCGCCCCAGCACACGGCCTACCGGCGCGCGATCGAGCCCTACTTCTCGCCCGAGCGCGTGGCGGCGTTCGAACCGCACTGCCGCGCGCTGGCGCGCTGCCTCGTCGCAGCCCTGCCCCGGGGGGCGGAGTTCGAGTGCATGGCGCAACTGGCGCTGCCGTTTGCCGTGCAGGTGCAGTGCGCCTTCCTCGGCTGGACGGAGGAAGACTATGCGGCGCTGACCCAATGGACCCACGCCAACCACGCCGCCACGCTGGCGCAGGAGCGCACGCTGCTGGCGAATCTGGCGATTGAGTTCGAGTCCATCGTGGCGCGCCAACTCGAACGCCGCCGCGCTCCCGGCCAGGTCCCGAGCGACATCACCGCCGCGCTGATGCGCGAGCAGGTGAATGGCGTGCCGCTGACAGACCCGGAGATCGCCAGCATCCTGCGCAACTGGACGGTGGGCGAAATCGGCTCCATCGCGGCATCGGTGGGCATCCTGTGCGACTGGCTGGCACAGCATGCGGCCGTCCAGTCGTCGCTGCGCGCGCAGCCCGGCGGCATCCCGGCCGCCGTCGAGGAAATCCTGCGTTTGCGCGGCCCGCTGGCGACGAACCGGCGCGTCACCACCTGCCCGGTCCAGGTGGGCGGCAAGCAGTTGCCCGCAGGCGCGCGCGTGACGCTGCATTGGACGGCCGCCAACCGCGACGAAGCCGCCTTCGACGCGCCGCTCGCGTACCGGCCCGAGCGCCCGCAGGAAGGCAATCTGCTCTGGGGCGCCGGCATTCACGTCTGTCCCGGTGCGCCGCTCGCCCGGATGGAATTGCGTGTGCTTCTGGAAGAACTGCTGGCGCTCGGCGCCGCCCTCGCGCCCGTTCCCGGGCGCGCGCCCGAGCCGGCCGTGCACCCGGCCGCAGGCTGGTCGTGCGTGCCGCTGCGGCTTGCTGCTTAGGCCAAGCTCTTAGTGCTTCACGCGCGCAGGGCCAGCGCGACGGTCTGCAGGCCCAACCAGCACAGCAACAGGGACCCGCACAGGTGCAGCAGGGTGCTGCCCAGCGCCAGCAGGAAGCGCTGCTGCTGCAGCAGTTCGACGATCTCCACCGAAAAGCTCGAGAAGGTGGTGAGGGATCCGAGGAAGCCGGTGATCAGCGCCAGGCGCCACGCCGGATCGAGCTGCGGCATGGCCTGGAACGTCGCCACCGCCAGGCCCACCAGGTAGCCGCCGACCAGGTTGGCCGCCAAGGTCCCCCAGGGCAGCAGGCCGCCGGGGCTGAGCCACAGGCCCAGGCGCCAGCGGGCCAGCGCGCCCAGGCAGGCCCCGATGCAGATGCCAAGGACGGAATGCATGGGCCGCGAGTGTACGCGGCGTGCAACGTGCGGCGTGCAAGGTGCGGCAGCCAATCTGGACCGTGCCGTTGCCCGGGTCCGCGTTCTCTACATGTGCCCCGGCAGCCAGGTGACGATGCCCGGCACGTACCACAGCAGCACCAGCGCGGCGACCATGAGCACGAAGTAGGGCGCACAGGCGCGCGCGATGTAGGTGATCTGCTTGCCGGTCATGCTTTGCAGGACGAAGAGGTTGAAGCCCACCGGCGGCGTGATCTGGGCCGTCTCCACGGTGATGACGAGGAAGATGCCGAACCAGATCGTGTCGATGCCCGCCGCCTGGATGATGGGCAGCACCACGGCCATGGTGAGCACGATGGTGGAGATGCCGTCGAGAAAGCAGCCGATGATGATGTAGAAGATGCCCAGGACGATGACCAGCATCGCCGGAGACAAATTCAGGCTGCCCACGAACTCTGCCAGTTGGCGTGGCAGGCCGATGTAGCCCATCGACAGCGTCATGAACGCTGCTCCGGCGAGGATCAGCGCGATCATGCAGTACAGGCGCGTGGCGCCGAACAGCGAAGCGCGGAAGGTTTCCCAGGTCAGGGCGCCCTGCGAGGCCGACAGGACGAACGCGCCGACCACGCCGATGGCTGCCGCTTCCGTGGCAGTCGCAATGCCCGAATAGATGCTGGCCACCACGGCGGCGATCAGCACCACCACGGGGATCAGGCGGCGCGACTCGTTCAGCTTTTCCAGGAAGCTCATGCCTTCTTCGGACTTGGGGATCTGGTCCGGATGCAGCAGGGCCCAGACCATCAGGTAGCCGCTGAACAGCAGCGCCAGCAGCAGGCCGGGCAGCACGCCGGCCATGAACAGCTTGGAGATCGAGGTTTCCGCAGCCACGCCGTACACAATCAGGATGATCGAGGGCGGAATCAGGAGCCCCAGCGTCGCCGGTCCGCCCAGCGAGCCGATGACCTGCCGCTCCGGATAGCCGCGCCGGACCAATTCGGGAATGTTCATCTTGCCCACGGTGGCGCAGGTGGCGGCCGACGAGCCGGACACCGAGGCGAAGATCGTGCAGCCGATCACGTTGGTGTGCAGCAGCCGGCCCGGCAGGGCGTTCACCCAGGGTGCGAGGCCGCGGAACATGCTCTCCGACAGATTGGTGCGGAAGAGGATTTCTCCCATCCAGACGAACAGCGGCAATGCGGTCAGCGTCCAGCTGCTGGCCGATCCCCAGATCGTCATGGCCATGGCGTCGCCGGCCGGGCGGCCGGCAAAGAATTCCATCCCGACCCAGGCCACGCCGGCCAGCGTCAGGCCGACCCAGACGCCGCCGGCGAGCAGCGCGAACAGCACCGCCATCAAGAGGATGCTGACGGTGATTTCACTCATGGTGCAACTCCTCGCTCGGTGCGGAGCTTCTCTTGCCGCGGATTTCAAGCACCAGCTCGTCGACGAAGGCAATGAAGAAAATGAAGGTGCCCACGGCCATCATGGTCTGGGGAATCCACATGGGCGTGGCGTCGATGCCGACAGAGATGTCGTTGAATTGCACGGATTGCCAGACGAGGCGCGCCGAATAGAAGGCCAGGAATCCAGACAGCACCACGGCGATGGCCAGTGCCGCGAGCTCCAGCACCTTGAGGGCCTGGCCCTTGAGCATGCCCAGCACGAGCGTGACGCGGATGTGCTCGCCCTTCTTGAGGGTGCTGGCGAGCGCCAGGAAACCCGCGCTGGCCATCGCATAGCCGGCGTAGGCGTCGGTGCCGGGGGCCGAGAAGCCAAAGAGGCGGCTGACAATGGTGAGCAGCACCATGACCAGCACGCCGATCATGGAGAGGCCAGCCAGCCAGCCGCTGACGGCGTACAGGCCGTCGAGGAGTTTGCGCATGATGTCGTGGTCCTTGGGGTCGGGGACAAATACACGGCTCGGCTGCGCCGCCCCGCGATCGGGGCGCGCGAGCCGATGGTCTTCTTACTTGCCGGCCTTGAAGGCGTCGAGCACGGCCTTGCCATCGGCACCGGCCTTGTCCGTCCATTCCTTGATCACGGTTTCGCCCACCTTCGCCAGATCGGCCTTGAGCTGCTCGGAAGGTGCCTCGACCTGCATGCCGCCCGCCTTCAGGGCCGCCAGGGACTTGGCATCCACCGCGCGCGATTCCTTCCAGCCGCGCTCTTCGGCCGCGGCGGCCGCCTTCACCACCGCCTCCTGGGTCGCCTTGTCCAGGGCATTGAATGCGCGCTTGTTGGCCACGACGGCGTTCTTGGGAATCCAGGCCTGCACGTTGTAGTAGTACTTGAGGTTCTCAAACAGCTTGTTGTCGGCGCCCGTGGCGCTGGAGGTGATGAGGCCTTCGATGACACCGGTGGCCAGCGCTTGCGACAGCTCGGCTTCCTGGATGGTCACGGGTTGCGCGCCCACCAGCTCGCCGATGCGCGCCGTGGTCGGGCTGTACACGCGCCACTTCATGCCCTTCAGATCGGCCGCGGACTGCACCGGCTTCTTGGTGTAGATGCCTTGCGGCGGCCAGGCCACGGCGTAGAGCAGCACCATGCCCTGCTCGTCCAGTTTCTTCTGCAGGAACGGTTTTTGCGCTTGGTAGAGCTTGAAGGCCTCGTCGTAGTTGGCGGCCAGGAACGGAAGACCGTCGGCACCGAAGATCGGGTATTCGTTCTGGAAGCTGACCATGAAGAACTCGCCCGCCTGCGCCTGGCCGCCCTGGACGGCGCGCTTGATCTCGGGCCCCTTGAACAGCGACGCGCCGCTGTGCACGGTGATCTTCAGTGCGCCCTTGGTGGCACCGTCGATGTCCTTGGCGAACTGGGCCAGGTTCTGCGAGTGGAAGTTGAAGGTCGGGTAGGCCGACGCCAGGTCCCATTTGGTCTGGGCCTGTGCGCCCGCAGCGAAGCAGAGGCCGGTGGCCAGGGCGGTTGCGAGAAGAGTGCGACGGATCATGGGGGCTCCTGAAGAAGTGAAAAGGTGGGCTTGCGGCCCTGTGAAACAACGGGCGTGGCTTACAGCCGTGCCGGAGGCTAACACTTTGCACTACGGGATGCATTAGGGTAATCAACAATGTCTTCGCACTTGTTATCTAATTACGATCTCATCGTTCTTTCAAACAATATAAATTGTTCAACCAAAAGGCCGCTGCGTGTCGCCCCACTTCGCCCAAGCCTGTACTGCTCGGTCATTCGATGCGGCGGGCGTACACCGCCAGCACCATGCGCTCGGACTGGTTGAGGTAGCCCTCCAGGGTCTGGGCGGCCAGCTGTGTCTTGCCATCGCTGAACAGCTCCAGCAGGTGGGCGTTCTGTTCCATGTAGGGCGCATGCAGGTACTCGGGATCGTCGAGCAGGCCGAAGGCCAGGCGCAGTTCGGCCGCGACGTCGGCGAACATGGCGGACAGCCGCTCGCTGTCGGCCAGCGCCACGATCCCGGAGTGGAAGGCCATGTTGGCCGAGCCCACGTCCAGCCAGCGCCCGGCGTCGCGCGCCTCGCGCGCCTGTTGCACGGCCTGCTCCATGCGCTTGTGCGCCGGGTGGCGCGGCCAGGCCTGGGCGAGCGCCTGGCACTCGATCAGCCGGCGCACACGGTAGATGTCGATGATGTCGGCGATGCTGGGCACGACCACCGACACCCCGCGGTTGGGCTCGTGGTGCAGCAGTCCCTCCTTGATCAGGATGCGGAACACCTCGCGCAAGGTGTTGCGCGAAATCTCCAGCTGTTCGCTGAGCGTGGCCTCGGACAGGCGCTGCCCGGCGCGCAACTCCCCGTGAATGAGTTTCTGGCGGATGGTTTCGGCCACGGTGTCCGTGAGGCTGGGATTGGCGGGGCTGTGCGGGAAATGGCGGGTGGTCATGGGGCAGGGCGGAGGCTTGTGGGGGTGGATGGCGACATGATTGTTGAACAATACAGCCAATGTTTCCAATGGACAAGGAGAGCGCAATGGATTTGAACAGCGATTTGGGCGAGAGCTTCGGCCCCTGGCCCATGGGCGACGACGCCAGCATGCTGGCGGTGGTGACCAGCGCCAACGTGGCTTGCGGTTTCCATGCCGGCGACCCGGCGGGCATCCTGGAGACCCTCGCGCAGGCGGCGGCCCGTGGTGTGGCAGTTGGCGCCCACGTCGGCTACCGCGACCTGGTGGGGTTCGGCCGCCGCAACATGGACCCGACGAGCCGCGAACTGGTGGCCGATGTGATCTACCAGATCGGTGCCTTGCAGGGCCTGGCCGCCGCGGCCGGAACACAAGTGCGCTACGTCAAGCCGCACGGTGCGCTCTACAACACCATCGCGCACGACCAGCGCCAGGCGAACGACGTCATCAGCGCCATCCTCGCCGTGGACCGCGACCTGGTGCTCATGGGCCTGGCCGGTTCGCCGCTCCTCGACTGGGCGCGTGAGCGTGGCCTGCGTGTGGCGGCCGAGGCCTTTGCCGACCGCGCCTATACCGACGACGGCCGGCTGGTGTCGCGCCGCGAGCCCGGCGCCGTGCTGCACGAACCCGCGCGGGTGGCAGAGCGCATGCTGGCGCTGGTGCGCACCGGCGAGATCGAGAGCGTTCACGGCAAGCGGGTGCGCCTGCAGGCCGATTCCATCTGTGTCCACGGCGACAGCCCCGACGCCGTGGCCATGGCGCGCCGCATACGCGAGCGCCTGCAGGCCGAGGGCGTGGCGCTGCGGCCTTTCGTGGAGACGCTCACGGCATGAGCGGCATCCGGTTCCTGCCCGCAGGGGACAGCGCGCTGCTCGCCGAGCTGCCCGACCTGGCCCAGACGCTGGCGCTGTTCGAGGCGCTGGAGCGCGAGCCGATGCCGGGTGTGGACGAGGTGATTCCGGCGGCGCGCACCCTGCTCGTGCTGTTCGATCCCTCGGCCGCCACCGCCGCGGGCGTGGCTGCCTGGCTGAAGCGGCTGCGCCGTTCGGCGGCCAGCGCCGGGCGCACCGCCGCGCGCAGCCCATGCATCGAGATCCCGGTGCGCTACGACGGCCAGGATCTGGAGGAAGTCGCCGCGCTGTCGGGCCTGAGCGTGGCCGAGGTCGTGGAGCGGCATACGGGCAGCGACTACCTTGGCGCATTCGCCGGCTTCGCGCCGGGTTTCATTTACCTGGCCGGCGCATCGCCGGGCTTCGACGTGCCGCGCCGCGCATCGCCGCGCACGCGCGTGCCGAGCGGGTCGGTGGCGCTGGCAGGCGACTTCAGCGCCGTCTACCCGACCGACAGCCCGGGCGGCTGGCAACTCATCGGCGTCACCCCCTGCCGCATGTGGGACATGCAGCGCGCCGAGCCTGCGCTGGTGCAGCCCGGCTTTCGCGTGCGCTTTCGCGACATGGCCCGGCCCGGCACGCTTGTCAGCCTGCCGCCGGAGCCACCTGCGGCAAGCTGCGCGCCCGATTTTCCCGCCGCCACCGAAGGCGCGGCGCAACTGCATCTTCTGGCCACCGGCCTGCAGACGCTGGTGCAGGACCTGGGCCGACCCGGCAAGACGGCGCTGGGGGTGTCGGCTTCCGGCGCCGTCGACCGGCAGGCACTGCGCGAAGCCAACCGCGCGGTCGGCAACCCAAGCGATGCACCCGTGCTGGAGGACTTGCTGGGCCAGCTGCGCCTGCGTTGCGAGGGAACGATGGTCGTCGCGGTCACGGGTGCGGACGTCCCGCTGCATGTCTGCACCGCCGCTGGCCGGCACCTGGAAGCGGCCGTGGGCGAACCGCTGGCGCTCGAGGACGGGGACGTGCTGGAGCTGGGCGCGCCGCGCGCCGGCTTGCGCAGCTACCTGGCAGTGCGCGGCGGGTTGTCCGTCACCCCCGTGCTCGGCAGCTGTGCCACCGATACCCTGGCGCGGCTCGGCCCGCGGCCCTTGCGTGCGGGCGACGTGCTGGCGGTGGGCGCGGCCATCGCGCCGCAGCGCCTGCAGGCGGTGCAGCCCGGTGCGGCCGCCCTGCGCACGCTGCCGCGCGCCGGTGAGGTGGTGGTGCTGGACGTGGTCCTCGGGCCGCGCACCGACTGGTTCACGCCCGAGGCGCTGGCGCTGCTGCAGGCGCAGGAGTGGCAGGTCACGCCGCAGTCCAGCCGGGTGGGCATGCGCCTGGAGGGCGCTCAGGCGTTGGCGCGCCGCGTCCATGCCGAGCTTCCCAGCGAGGGCACGGTGGTGGGCGCGATCCAGGTGCCGGCGAGCGGCCAGCCGGTGCTGTTCCTGGCCGACCACCCGCTGACCGGCGGCTACCCCGTGATCGCCGTGCTCGCCAGCCACCACCTCGACCTGGCCGCCCAAATTCCGCCCGGCGCGCGCCTGCGCCTGCGCGCCGTCCAGCCGTTCGCACCCGTGCTGGCCGAGGGCGATGCGCTGGCCGCCTGAACCCCTTGAACTTTCACCCCGACCACCATGACCGACATCCATCGCACCGACTGCCGTGCCACGCCCACGTTCGCTACGCACGAGGCCCTCGCATGATCACCAAAGTTCTCATCGCCACCCCCGCGAATGCTTGGTACGAGGTGTCCGCATGATCACCAAGGTTCTTATTGCCAACCGCGGCGAAAACAGCCGCGTAGCGGGTGTTTCACCAAATTGCCGTGCCTGCGCAGCAGGCAACGGCGATCTCGCCACCTCCACGAATTCTTGGCGCAAGGTGCCCGCATGATCACCAAAGTTCTCATTGCCAATCGCGGCGAGATCGCCGTGCGGATCGCCCGTGCGTGCGCCGACCACGGTGTGCGCTGCGTCGCCGTGTACGCCGACGCGGACAGCGACGCGCTGCACGTGCGCATGGCCGACGAGGCCTGGGCCCTGCACGGCCAGCGGCCGGCGGATACCTACCTCGACATCTACAAGCTGCTGGCCATCGCGCGCCAGTCCGGCGCGGACGCGGTGCACCCTGGCTACGGCTTCTTGTCCGAGCGTGCCGATTTCGCGCGCGCCGTGCTGGACGCGGGCCTGGCCTGGATCGGCCCGCGCCCGGAAACCATCGAGGCCCTGGGCGACAAGGTCGCGGCGCGGCGCATCGCCCAGAAGGTCGGTGCGCCGCTCGTGGCGGGCACGCCCGGCCCGGTGCAGGATGCCGCCGAGGTGCTGGCCTTCGCGCACGCGCACGGCCTGCCCATCGCCATCAAGGCGGCGTTCGGGGGCGGTGGCCGGGGCCTGAAGATCGCCTGGCGCATGGACGAAGTGGCCGAGCTGTACGAATCCGCCGTGCGCGAAGCCGTCACCGCCTTCGGGCGCGGTGAGTGCTTCATCGAGCAGTTCCTGCACGAGCCGCGCCACATCGAGGCGCAGGTGCTGGCCGACACGCACGGCAACGTGGTGGTGGTGGGCACGCGCGACTGCTCGCTGCAGCGGCGCAACCAGAAACTGGTGGAGGAAGCGCCCGCGCCCTTCCTCAGCGACGCGCAGCGCGAGCAGGTGCACACCGCGGCGCGCGCCATCTGCGCCGAGGCCGGCTACACGAGCGCCGGCACGGTGGAGTTCCTGCTGAGCCAGAGCGGCCAGCTGTCGTTTCTGGAAGTCAACACGCGGCTGCAGGTCGAGCACCCGGTGACCGAGGAAACCACGGGCGTCGACCTGGTGCGCGAACAGCTGCGTGTGGCCGATGGCTTGCCGCTGTCGATCCGCGAGACGCCGCCGGTGCGCGGCCACAGCATCGAATTTCGCATCAACGCCGAGGACCCTGGACGCGGCTACCTGCCGACCCCAGGGCGCATCGAGGTGTTCGATGCCCCATCGGGCCCTGGCGTGCGCGTCGACAGCGGCGTCGCGGCCGGCTCCACGGTTCCCGGCACTTTCGATTCGCTCATGGCCAAGCTCGTCGTCACCGGCGCCACCCGCGCCGAGGCCCTGCAGCGGGCGCGCCGGGCGCTGCGCGAATTTCGCATCGAAGGCGTGGCCTCGGTGCTGCCCTTCCACCGGGCCGTGCTGGAGGAGGCTGATTTCACCAACGGCGAGGCGCTGCGCGTGCACACGCGCTGGATAGAAACCGCCTTTGCCCAGCGCATCGCGCTGGCGCCGCGCCCCGATCCGCTCGTGGAGGAGCCGCTGCTGCGCACCTTCGTGGAAATCGACGGCCGGCGCCTGCCGCTCGCCCTGCCGCGCGCGCTGCTCGCGGCGGGGGTGGGAGCGCCGCATGCGGGCCCGGCAGAAGCGCCGGCAAAAGACGGAAGCGCCGGCTTGGGCGGCGTGGTGGCGCCCATCAGCGGCGCCTTGCTCGCCTGGCAGGTGGCCGACGGGGCCAGCGTGCAGACCGGCGACGTGGTTGCGGTGATGGAGGCCATGAAGATGGAGACGCAGGTGCTGGCGCCGCGCGCCGGCGTGCTGCACCACCGCGTGGCCGTGGGCCGGCTGGCGCAGGCGGGGGAATTGCTGGGGACGCTGGCCGACGGCAGCGGCGCATGACCGCAAAACTATTGTTTTGATAGCTTGAAGTCTTTTGAAAACGGGCGCTAGAGCCACTTTTCACTGGATTTTTCGAGAAACCGGCCGCTTCGAGCACCTGGCGCGGCGTGCGCAGGCGGATTCACCAACGCACAAGGAGGTCTGCGATGGCAATGCAACGACGTGAATGGCTGGGTGGCATGGGCGCCGCCGCGCTGGGCGCTTGTCTGGGGGGCCTGCCGGGCGGCGCACGCGCCGCGAGCGAGTGGAAGCTGGCTACGGGCTACAAGAGCGAAACCTTCCACACGCGCAACGTCGAGCAGTTCGCGCAGGAGGTGGGCCGGTCCTCGGCCGGCGAACTGCGGATCGCCGTGCACGCCAACAACAGCCTGGCCAAGCTGTCCGACATCTTCGCGGCCGTGCAATCGGGCAAGGCCGAGGCCGGCGAGGTGCTGATGGCCGGCATCGTGGGCCAGGTTCCGCTTGCCGGAGCCGATTCCGTGCCCTTCGTGCTCTCCACGTACCAGGATGCAGCGCGGTTGTGGAAGCACCAGCGTCCGCTGATCGACGCCGCGCTGCATGCGCAGGGCCTGGTGCCGCTCTACGCCGTGCCCTGGCCGCCGCAGGGGCTGTTCTCCGTGCGCCCGGTGCGTGGCAAGGCCGATTTCCAGGGCCTCAAGATGCGCACCTACAACGCCGCCACCGTGCGCATCGCCGAACTGCTCGGCGCCGTGGCGGTCGATGTGCCCGCGCCGGACATTCCCAAGGCCCTGGCGACCGGGCAGATCGAGGCCATGATCACTTCGTCGGCCACGGGCGCGGAAAGCCAGATCTGGACGCACGCCAGGTTCTATTACGAGCTCAATGCGTGGATTCCCAAGAACCTGGTGTTTGCCCGGAAGCAGGCCATGGACGCCCTGGGTGCTGCGGCGCGCCAGGCGGTGGCGCAGGCGGCCCAGGCCGCCGAGGAGCGCGGCTGGGCGATGAGCGAGCAGGCCATGGCCAGCGCGGTCGCCGAACTGCGCAGCCACGGCATGGCCGTCGAGCGCATCGCCCCCGACCTGGGACGCGAGATCGGCCGCCTCGGGGAACGGTTCTCGCGCGAATGGGTGCGCTCCGTGGGGCACGATGCCACGCGCTTGTTCGTGCCGTTCTACACGCAGGCTTGAGAACTTCTCGCATCGGGGATTCCCGACGCAACCACCCACCGGAGCAGGGAATGACCCATTTGCCCGCCACTCTCACACAGGCGACGGCCGCGGCGCCCGACGGGACCCATGCAGCCGCGCAAAGCGACGCTGCGCCGACCCGGGCAGCCGGTGGGCCCCGCCGCGGCTTCAGCGTGGGCCAGAAGCTGGCCGCCAGCCTGGGTGTGCTGGGCCTGGCCGTGGCCCTGGTCGGGGCGACCGCCTGGGTCACGGGCGAGGACACGCGGCACCAGGCGCGGCTGCTGACGCAGGAGCAGCTTCCGGCGGAGCGCGCCGTGCGCGACTGGAAGACGCAATCCGTGCTCATCGGCCAGATTGCCCTGCGGGCGGCGGTCTCGACCGATGTGTTCCCGCTGTTTTCCGAGATGCGCAGCCAGCTGGTGGCCGAGGAGGCGATGCGTCAGCGCATCGCGGAGGCGCTGGGCGAATCGGCAACGGCCGCCGAAAGCGCACCCTTGTGGAGCGCGGCGCAGGCAGAGCGCCAACGGTACGCCGCGCTGCGCGACGCGCTGATGCAGAACGCGCTGGAAGCCAAGATCATCAGCCAGAAGGAGCTGCAAGAGCACTCCGCCGCCCTGGGGGCCTACCTGGCGGCGATCGACGACTTGCTGGGGGCGTCCGAGGAGGCCTCGCTGCGCGCTGCCGATGCCATGACGAGCGGCGCCTCGCGCGCCCAGTGGATCAGCGCGGTCGCCGTGCTGGTGGTACTCGGTCTGTCGCTGTTGTTCGGCTGGTTGCTGCGCCGCTCCATCGTGCTGCCGCTGCGCCAGGCGTCGCAGACGGCGGCGGTGGTGGCCAGCGGCGACCTGACGGTGCGCATGGACACCGCGCGCGGCGACGAGATCGGCCAGCTGCTCACCGCACTGGACGAGATGGTCGCGTCCCTGCACTACGTGGTGACCGAGGTGCGCGACGCCGGCGAATCCATCCACGTCGCCAGCTCCGAGGTGGCGGCCGGCAACATCGACCTGAGCACGCGCACCGAACACGCCGCGAGCAACCTGCAGCAAACCGCCGCGAGCATCGCCCAGCTGGCGCAGATGGTGGCGGTCAACGCCGACAGCACGCGCCAGGCCAATGCACTGGCCCTCAGCGCGGCCGAAGTCGCTGGCAAGGGGGGACAGGTGGTGGCCCAGGTCGTGCGCACGATGGACGAGATCAACGCCAGCAGCAGGAAGATCGCCGACATCGTGGGCATGATCGACGGCATCGCCTTCCAGACCAACATCCTGGCGCTGAACGCCGCCGTCGAGGCAGCGCGCGCCGGCGAGCAGGGCCGGGGCTTTGCGGTGGTGGCGAGCGAGGTGCGCAACCTTGCCGGGCGCAGCGCCCAGGCGGCACGCGAGATCAAGGCGCTCATTTCCGACAGCGTGCAGAAGGTCGGCGCCGGCGCCAAGCTGGTCGAGACCGCCGGCTCCACCATGGGCGATATCGTGCAGAGCGTGGAGCGGGTGACGGCGCTGATGTCTGAAATCCAGGCCGCCAGCCATGCACAGAGTGTGCAGATCGGCGAGGTCAGCCAGGCGGTCGAGCACCTTGACCAGATGACGCAGCAGAACGCCGCGCTGGTCGAAGAGGGCGCAGCCTCTGGCCAGAGCCTCAAGGAGCAGTCGCACCGCCTGGCCGGCGCCATGGGGCAATTTCAACTGGCGCGCGCCGCTGCATGAGGCGCGGGCGCCGCGACCATCGGCACGGTGGGGTGGTCAAATTTCAAGGAAAATTGGCTTCTAGCGCCCGTCTATAAAGGATTTATAGCTATTGTTTTAATAGTCACCCTGGCCAGGGGGCAGGCTGCCTGCGGCGCGCGGTTCGGCGCTGCGGCTCAGTTGGGCGGGCATGTCCTGGCCCGCCAGGCGTGCGCGGAACAGGCCGGTGCGCATGAGGAAGATGTTGGTCACCGGCACGGTGACGGCGAGGAACACGGCGATCAGCATGCCGTGCGCCGCCACGGTGTGGTTCTGCAGGGAAAAGTACAGCACGGTGCCGTACATCACGCACCAGCAGCCCAGGGTGGCGATGACCGCGGGGGCGTGCACGCGCTCGAAGAAGTTGGCGAGGCGCACCAGGTTGAACGAGCCGACGAGCGCGATGGCCGCACCCGCCAGCACCAGCACCGAGACCAGCATGTCGGCCCACAGCGGCAGCGTACTCATTCGATCACCTCGCCGCGCAGCAGGAATTTGGCCATCGCCATGGAGCTGACGAAGCCCAGCACCGCAATCAGCAGCGCCGCCTCGAAGTAGTTGCTGCTGCCCTGGTGGATGCCCAGCACCAGCATCAGCAGCATGGCGTCGAGCGCCATGCAGTCGATGGCCAGCACGCGGTCCTGCGCGGTCGGGCCGCGCAGCACCGGCACCAGTGCGCAACCCATTGCCAGCACCAGGAGGAAGAGCGCCACGGGGAGGGCGTAGGACAGAACCGGGCTCATTCGAAAATCTCCATCAGGGGGCGCTCGTAGCGCTCTTTCACCAGGGCGGCGAAGGCCGCTTCGTCGTCCAGCTCCAGCACGTGCAGCAGCAGCATGGTGTGGTCGCTGGACAGCTCGGCCCAGGCGGTGCCGGGCGTGATGCAGACAATCATCGCCAGCACGGCGAGCGCGTTCGGGTCGCGCAGGTCGAGCGGAATGTGGGCGAAGCCCGCCGGATGGCGGCGCGAACCCGGCGCCAGGAACAAGCGCAGCGTCGCCAGGTTGGACTCGACCGTGTCGGCGGCGACGCGCAGCATCAGCCGCGCGATCACCAGCGGGTGGCGCACGCGCACCGGCAGCGGCCGCAGCCCGCGCGTGAGCAGCGGAATGGCCAGCGCCAGCACCACCCCCAGCAGCGCCTGGCCGGCGTCCAGGCTGCGGTTGAGCACCATCCACAGCACCCACAACGCCAGCGAGATCAGCGGGGCCGGCAACAGGCGTTTCATGGCTGGCCCTCGGCAGGCGCTTGCGGCGCAGAGCCGGCGGCCGGGCTGGGCACGGGTTCGGCGCCGAGCACGGCCTGCACGTAGCCGCCCGGCGCGTGCAGCGCATCGGCCGCGGCCTGGGTGAACTGCAGCGCCGGGCCGGCCGCCACGGCCAGCAGGACGCAGGCCAGCACCAGGGCGCCGATCGGCACCCCCTCGGCCAGCCCGACGCGCAGCTGCCGGCGCCCCTGCGAGGCCCAGAAATGCGCGATGCCGGCGCGCGTCAGCGCCGTCAGCGCGAGGAAGCCGCTGCCCACCAGCACGGCCAGGAAGGTCCATCCCGGAAGCCCCGGCTGCTGCCCGGCGGACGACGCCAGCCCGAGCGGGTTGAGCAGCGCGTTCAGCATGGCGAACTTGCCGAGGAAGCCGGGCAGGGGCGGCATGCCCGCCAGCACCAGCGTGCAGCCGATGAACGCCAGGCCGATGAAGGCCGTGGCGGCCGGAATGGGGCGCCCGACCAGCGCTTCCTCGTTTTCATCGAGGTTGAAGGCCTGGGTCTGCTCCAGGCGGGCGTTCAGGAACGGCGCGGCTTCTTCCGCCGCCTCGTACGGGTCGGCGCCCTGGTCGGGGCTGCGCCAGCGGTCGAGCACGTCGCCCAGCAGGAACAGCGCGCCCACGGCCAGCGTCGAGCCCGGCAGGTAATACAGCATGCCGGCGGTCAGCAGGTTCTGCCCGAAGCTCCCGGCCGCGAGCACCGTGCCGGAGGACAGCAGCGCCGCGTACCCCGCCAGGTGGCCCAGGCGCTGCGAGCCCAGCATGCCGATGGCGCCGAACGCCATGGTCAGCAGGCCGGCGCCGAGCAGCCACAGGCTGCCGAACTGCGCCGAGGCGCCGGCCTCCAGGCCGAAAAGCAGTGTCCACAGCCGCAGGATGGCGTAGATGCCGAGCTTGGTCATGATGGCGAACAGCGCGCCCACCGGCGCCGTGGCGGCGCTGTAGGCCGGCACCAGCCAGAAATTGAGCGGCCAGACGGCGGCCTTGATGAGGAACGCCGTCGCCAGAATGGCCGCCGCCGCGTGCAGCAGGCCGCGGTCGGTCTCGCGCAGGTGCGGGATGTGCTGCGCCAGGTCGGCCATGTTGAGCGTGCCGGTGATGCCGTAGAGCATGGACACGCCGATCAGGAACAGCGCCGAGGCCGCCAGGTTGATGGCGATGTAGTGCATGCCGGCGAGCACGCGCGCGCGCCCGGAGCCGTGCAGCAGCAGGCCGTAGGAGGCGGCCAGCGTGACCTCGAAGAACACGAACAGGTTGAACAGGTCGGCGGTGAGGAAGGCGCCGCACAGGCCCATCAGCTGCAGCTGGAACAGCGTGTGGAAGTGCACGCCGGCGCGGTGCCAGCGCGCGCAGGCGAATACCGACGCCGCCAGCGCGAGCACACTGGTGAGCACCAGCATCAGCGCCGAGAGCCGGTCGAGTGCCAGCACGATGCCGAACGGCGCCGGCCAGTTGCCGGCCAGGTACACGCCCGGCGCGCCGCCGGCGCCCGTTCCCGAGCTGTACAGCAGCACGCAGGAGATGCCGAGCAGCGCCGTGCAGGAACCGACGTTGAGCGCCATCTTCAGGCGGTGCTGCTCTTCGTTCAGCAGCATCATGAGGGCGGCGGCGAGCAGCGGCAGCAGCACGGGCGCCAGCATCAGGTGCTGGACGGCGGGCGTGTCGAGGAGGGCGCTCATGGCAGGCCTTCCCCGTCGGGCTCGTCGCCCTCGGGCGGCTCGACGCCGTCCACGTGGTCGTTGCCCGCCAGGCCGCGCGAGGCCAGCAGGACGACCAGGAAGAGCGCCGTCATGGCAAAGCCGATGACGATGGCCGTCAGCACCAGCGCCTGGGGCATGGGGTCGGTGTAGTGCGCCAGGTCCTGCGGCACGCCGGGACGCAGCACCGGCTCCTTGCCCGTGGCCAGGCCCAGGCGCCCCATGCTGAAGATGAACAGGTTGACGGCGTAGGAGATCAGGGACAGCCCCATGATCACCTGGAAGGTGCGTGGGCGCAGCAGCAGCCACACGCCCGAGCCGGTGAGCACGCCGATGGCCAGGGCCAGGGTGAGTTCCATCAGCCTTCCCCCCCGCGCGCGGCGGCGGCCGCGGCTTCTTCCATGCGGCGCGCATGCGCGCGGTGACCGCGCACCGACTGGTGGGCGATGGACGTCAGGATGAGCAGCGTGGCCCCGACGACCAGCAGGAACACGCCGGTGTCGAAGAACATGGCGCTCGCCACGTGGACCTCGCCGAGCAGCGGCAAGGTCAAGTGCGCGGTGTGCGACGTCATGAAGGGGTAGCCCGCGCCCATGGCACCGACGCCCGTGGCCAGCGCCACCAGCATGCCGGCGGCCATCCAGCGGCGCGGGTACAGCGCCAGGTGCGCCTCGACCCACTGCGTGCCCGAAATGGTGTATTGCAGGACGATGGCGCAGGAGAACACCAGCCCGGCGACAAAACCCCCGCCCGGTTGGTTGTGCCCGCGCATGAACAGGTACACCGCGACCAGCACCGCGAACGGCAGCAGCAGGCGCACCAGCACGGCCGGCACGCGCAGGTAGCCGATGGCGGTGTCGGCGGCCAGGCGCGGGTTGATGAGGTCGGTGTCGAGGTCGGCCGGCAGGGCGCGCTGCTGGGGCGGGAGGTCGAGCATTTCCAGCGCCGGGCGAAAGCGCCGCAGGAGCGCGTACACGGTGAGCGCGACCACGCCCAGCACGACGATTTCGCCGAAGGTGTCGAAACCGCGGAAATCGACCAGCATCACGTTCACCACGTTGGCCCCGCCGCCCCCGGACAGCGCGTGCTCCAGGAAGAAGGTCGATGTGCTGTTGGGAAACGGCCGGCTCTGCATGGCGAACGACAGCAGCGCCATGCCCGCGCCGGCCGCCAGCGCCAGGACGAAATCGCGGGAGCGGCGCAGGTGCGCGCGGCGCAGTTCCTGCGCCGTGGCGCGCCCGGCGAGCTCGGGAACGCGCTTGGGCAGCCAGCGCAGGCCCAGGAGGATCAGCAGCGTCGTCACCGTCTCGACGGCCAGTTGCGTCAGCGCCAGGTCGGGCGCCGAGAACCACAGGAAGGTCACGCAGGTCACCAAGCCCGCGCCGCTCAGCAGCGTGAGCGCGGCCAGGCGGTGGTACTTGGCCTGCCAGGCGGCCGCCAGCGCGCAGGCCATGCCCAGCACCCAGAGCAGGCCGAAGCCGGGTTCGAACGGCAGGCTGGCGCGGTTGCCGATGGGCATGCCCCGCGTCCACAGGGGCAGCGCCGCCGCCCCCAGCACGAACACCACCAGCCAGAGCATCTGCCACTGCAGCTTCTTCGTGCCCAGCAGGGCCCGCCCGCGCCGGCCGGCGAGTGTCAGCCCGGCGAGCAGCACCTCGAAGCCGCGCTTGCCGTCCGCCCAGGCCAGCCCCGGCGCCCGTTCCGAATCGCTGCGGCGCCGGCTCAGCAGCGCCGCCAGCAGCACGCCGCCGACCAGGGCCACCAGGCTCATCATGAAGGGCGTATTGAAGCCGTGCCACACCGCCAGGCTGTAGCCGGGCAGGTCGCCGCCGACCACCGGGCGCGATGCGGCATCGAGCACGCCGCCGACCGACCATTGCGGCAGCACGCCGACCACCAGGCAGGCCAGCACCAGCAGCTCCACCGGCACGCGCATCCAGTGCGGCGGCTCGTGCGGTTCGCGCGGCAGGTCGGTTGCGCGCGGGCCGGCGAAGGTCTGCATGCACAGGCGCACCGAGTAGGCGACGCTGAACACGCCGGCCAGCGTGGCGGCCCAGGGCAGCAGCGTCTCGGCGAGCGGGTTGGCCTGCAGGAACACCGTCTCGGCGAAGAACATTTCCTTGGAAAGGAAGCCATTGAGCAGTGGCACCCCGGCCATGGCCGCGGCCGCCACGGTGGCCAGCGTGGCGGTGACCGGCATGGCGTGGCGCAGCCCCGAGAGCCGGCGCATGTCGCGCGTGCCGGTTTCGTGGTCGATGATGCCCGCGGCCATGAACAGCGAGGCCTTGAACGTGGCGTGGTTCATGATGTGGAACACCGCCGCCACGGCGGCCAGCGGGCTGTTGAGGCCCAGCAGCAAGGTGATCAGCCCCAGGTGCGAGAGCGTGGAATAGGCCAGCACGCCCTTGAGATCCTGCTGGAACAGGGCCACGTAGCCGCCCAGCAGCAGGGTGATCAGGCCGGCGCCGCCGACCAGCCAGAACCACGGCTCGGTGCCCGAAAGCACCGGCCACAGCCGCGCCAGCAGGAACACCCCGGCCTTGACCATGGTGGCCGAGTGCAGGTAGGCCGACACCGGCGTCGGCGCCGCCATGGCGTGCGGCAGCCAGAAATGGAAGGGGAACTGCGCGCTCTTGGTCAGTGCGCCGAGCAGGACCAGCGCCAGCGCCACCGGGTAGAGCGCGTGTGCCCGCACCAGGGCGCCGGCGGCCAGCACGTGGTCGAGCTCGTAGCTGCCGACGATGTGGCCCAGCACCACCAGGCCGGCAAACAGGCACAGGCCGCCGGCGCCCGTCACCGTCAGCGCCATGCGCGCGCCGCGCCGGGCGTCCTTGCGGTGGTGCCAGTAGCCGATCAGCAGGAAGGAGAACAGGCTGGTCAGTTCCCAGAACAGCGCCAGCTGGATGAGGTTGCCCGACAGCACCACGCCGACCATCGAGCCCATGAAGGCGAGCAGAAAGGCAAAGAAGCGCGGCACCGGGTCCTGCGGCGAGAGGTAGTAGCGCGCATACAGCACCACCAGCGCGCCTATGCCCAGCACCAGCATGCAGAACATCCAGGCGAAGCCATCCATGCGCAGCACCAGCTTGAGGCCCAGCGCCGGCGCCCAGGCGATTTCCTGGCGCAGCACTTCGCCAGCGGCGATCTGGGGGAACAAGAGCGCCGCCTGGACGGCGCAGAACAGCGTCAGCAGCCCGGCCAGGGTCGATTCGGTATTGCGCGCGTTCGACGGCAGCAGCGCTGCCAGCACGCTGCCGATGAACGGCAGGGCGACCAATGTCAGGAGCGGCAGCTGCGGCAGGTCCATGGCGTGCGCTTATCCTCCTGGTGCAGCGCTGGACGCCGCAGGTGCCGGCACGTAGGGCAGGCCGTTGACGGTGAAGCCCTGGGCGGAAAAGCTGGCGGCACTGGTGCGCCCGACGCCGCGCACGCGCGCCACCAGGTCGGCCCAGTCCTTGAACGGCTGGCGCTCGCGTTCCTGCAGGATGCGCCGCGTCGTCGCCGGGCCGATGCCGCGGATGCCGTCGAGCTCGGCTTCGGTGGCGTTGTTGATGTCGACCTGGGCCCACGCGGCGCCGCAGCCGAGCAGCGTGGCTGCCAGCCAGGCGGCACAACGCGCGGCGCTTCGCCCCATCACAGCTCCTCCACGCGCTTGGCGGGATAGCTGTCCCAGGCCTGGCAGCCGGGGCAGTGCCAGAAGTGTTGGCGCGCTTCGAAGCCACAGGCGGCGCAGCGGTAGCGCGTCAGCGGGCGTGCGGCGGCGTCGAGCGCAGCCTGGATCTGCGGGTGGAACTGCTCGTGCTCCAGGCGCTCGCCGGCCAGCCATTTCGCCGCGGCCACCAGGGAGGGCTCGCGTTCGAGGTGGCGCAGGTACCACATGCGGCTCTCGCCTGTGCCCGACGACAAAGCGACGATGGCGTCGAGCACGTCGAGCGACGGTGCTTCGCCATAGTGCCCGGTGAGCAGCTCCAGTACTTCGGTCTCGCGGCCGCTGGCGCGGGCGATTTCGGTCAGCAGGGTCGCCGCCAGCGGCAGCGCTCCCGGGGCCTCGGCGCGCAGCGCCTTCAGCGTGGCGAGCGCCTGCGCGCTGTCCCCCGCTTGCTGGGCCATGCGCGCCAGCTCGATGCGCGCGCGCGCCGCCTGGGGCGCCGCCGCCAGCGCCTGCTGCAACAACGCGGTGGCCCCGGCGGTGTTGCCCGCCGCGTGCTCGTGCAGTGCCTGCTCGCACAGGTAGTGCGCCTGGCGCGCACTAAAGTCGCCCTGGCCTGCGCTGTGCATGCGCCGCGCGACCTCGGCCGCCTGGGGCCAGTCGCGCGAGCGCTCGAAGATCGCCAGCCGCGCCAGCCGCGCCTCGGCTTCGAAGGCCGTGCCCTCCAGGCGTGCCAGGGCATCCTCGGCGCGATCGAGCAGGCCGGCCTTGAGGTAATCGAGCGCCAGCGCGTGCTGCGCGCGGTCGCGGTCGGCGCCGCTCAGGTCGCCGCGCGAGAGCAGGTGCTCGTGCACGCGCACGGCGCGGTCGTATTCGCCGCGGCGGCGGAACAGGTTGCCCAGGGCGAAGTGCAGCTCCGAGGTGTCCGGGTCGTTCTGCACCGCCTCGATGAAAGCGTCGATGGCTTTGTCCTGCTGCTCGTTGAGCAGGAAGTTCAGGCCCTTGAAATAGGCCTTGGGGGCGTCGCGGTTCTGCTGGCGCAGCTGGCGCAGGTCCAGGCGCGAGGCGCCCCAGCCCAGCATGAAGACCAGGGGCAGGCCCAGCAGAATCCAGGCGGGCTCAAATTCCATGGGGCGGCACCGAATCGGCGGGCGCGGGTGGTGCGGCGCCGGGCGCGGGGGCGGGGGCGGCCCCCATGCGCTGGACGGCCTGCTTGTGCTTCCACCAGCGCGGCACCATGCCCAGCACCCCGGCCACCAGGCCGAAGGCGAACGCCGCCAGCACCACCAGCACCAGCGGCGCGCGCCACTGTGCGCCGAAGAACAGGTGCACGGTGGCGTCTTGCTGGTTGTTCAGCGCAAAAGCGAACAGCGTAAAAAAAATGGCTGCCTTGAGCAGCCACAGGAAGTATTTCATGGCGTTCCCGGTGGCAAGACGATTCTACGAAGCACGGCGGCGGGCCGGCACGCACACGGGAGTAAGCCAAAAAATTCAGTGTTTTTGGCCGTTTGCGCTCATGTAGAAAGGGCTTGAAGCTACCAATAATATAGCTTACTGCTCGGCACCCGGCTGCGCCAGCTGGCCGGTGCGCTGGTCCACGGCCTCGCGCAGGGCCTTGCCCGGCTTGAAGTGCGGCACGCGCTTGGACGGGATCGCCACCGCTTCCCCGCTGCGCGGGTTGCGCCCCATGCGCGGCGGGCGGTGGCTGACGGAAAAACTGCCAAAGCCGCGCACTTCGATGCGGTGGCCGCGCACCAGGGCGTCGCCCACGGCGTCGAGCAGCGTCTTCACGGCGACCTCGGCGTCGCGGTGCGTGAGTTGGTCGAAGCGTGCGGCCAGGGCTTCCACTAGGTCGGATCGGGTCATGGGGGCGCAGAAATGAAAACGGGTGGGCGCATTATCGTGCACCCACCCGCAGGTTCCGGTGCCGGCGCGCAGGGCGCCGGCCGGCCAAGGCTTACTTTTCCGAATTGTCCAGCTTGGCGCGCAGCAGGGCGCCCAGGCTGGTCGTGCCGGCGCTTTCGCGGCTCGACTGCTGGCTCAGGCTGGCCATGGCGCCTTGCTCGTCGGCCATGTCCTTCTGCTTGATGGACAGCTGGATGTTGCGCGTCTTGCGGTCCACGTTCACGACCACGGCCGTGACTTCGTCGCCTTCCTTCAGCACGTTGCGGGCATCTTCCACGCGGTCGCGGGAGATTTCCGAGGCGCGCAGGTAGCCGACGATGTCTTCGCCCAGGTCGATCTCGGCGCCACGGGCGTCCACGGTCTTGACCTTGCCGGTCACCGTCTGGCCCTTGTCGTTCACGGTCACGAAGGTGGTGAACGGGTCGCCGTCGAGCTGCTTGATGCCCAGGCTGATGCGCTCGCGCTCCACGTCCACGGCCAGCACGATGGCTTCGACTTCCTGGCCCTTCTTGTAGTTGCGCACGGCGGCTTCGCCGGGCTCGTTCCACGACAGGTCCGACAGGTGCACCAGGCCGTCGATACCGGCCGCGAGGCCGACGAACACGCCGAAGTCGGTGATCGACTTGATCGGGCCCTTGACGCGGTCGCCGCGCTTGGTGTCCTGGGCGAATTCCTGCCAGGGGTTGGCCTTGCACTGCTTCATGCCCAGGCTGATGCGGCGCTTGTCTTCGTCGATCTCCAGGACCATGACTTCGACTTCGTCGCCCAGCGTGACCAGCTTGGACGGGGCGATGTTCTTGTTCGTCCAGTCCATTTCAGACACGTGCACCAGGCCTTCGATGCCGGGTTCGAGTTCGACGAACGCGCCGTAGTCGGCAATGTTCGTGATCTTGCCGAACAGGCGCGTGCCCTGCGGGTAGCGGCGCGAAACGCCCATCCACGGGTCGTCGCCCATCTGTTTGAGGCCGAGCGAAACGCGGTTCTTCTCGGTGTCGAACTTGAGGATCTTGGCAGTGATTTCCTGGCCGGCCGTGACCACTTCGCTCGGATGGCGCACGCGGCGCCATGCCATGTCGGTGATGTGCAGCAAGCCGTCGATGCCGCCCAGGTCCACGAAGGCACCGTATTCGGTGATGTTCTTGACCACGCCCTGGACGATGGCGCCTTCCTTGAGCGTTTCCATCAGCTTGGCGCGCTCTTCGCCCATCGAGGCTTCGACCACGGCGCGGCGCGAGAGCACCACGTTGTTGCGCTTGCGGTCGAGCTTGATGACCTTGAACTCCATGGTCTTGTTTTCGTACGGCGTCAGGTCCTTGACCGGGCGCGTATCGATCAGCGAACCGGGCAGGAAGGCGCGGATGCCGTTGACCAGCACCGTCAGGCCGCCCTTGACCTTGCCGCTGGTCGTGCCGGTGACGAATTCGCCGGATTCCAGGGCCTTTTCCAGGCTCATCCAGGAGGCCAGGCGCTTGGCCGTGTCGCGCGAGAGGATGGTGTCGCCGTAGCCGTTTTCAATCGAGCCGATGGCCACGGAGACGAAATCGCCCACCTGGACTTCGACTTCGCCCTTGTCGTTCTTGAACTCGTCGAGCGGCACATAGGCTTCGGACTTGAGGCCGGCGTTGACCACGACGAAGCTGTGCTCGACGCGCACGACTTCGGCCGTGATGACTTCGCCAGGGCGCATTTCGGTGCGCTGCAAGGATTCTTCGAAAAGGGCGGCAAAAGATTCAGACATGTATTTCCTTGCCACGTGCAGGTTGACAGCAGCACCATTGCTGCGGTTTGAAAGGCTGCCCGTGGTGGTTGGGGTACGGCGTGGGCCGTGGGTTAGGTTGCAACAACCACCTGGCCAGTGCGCTGCGGCGCGGGCTGGAGGCCGGGTGGAACGGGGCGGGGCCTCGCGGCCCCGTTCTAGCCCGCTGCGGGTTGCGCAAAGGGCTGGCGCTCTTGCCACCAGGCAAGGACCTGGGCCACGGCCTGTTCGATCGTGAGCTCGGAGTTGTCCAGTACGAGAGCGTCCTCGGCGGGCTTCAAGGGGGCAACGCTGCGGTTCATGTCGCGGGCGTCGCGTGCCTCGAGGTCTGCGCGAAGGTCGGCTATTTTAGCGGACAAACCGCGCGCCAGCAATTGCTCGTGGCGCCGCTCGGCGCGGCGCGTGGCGCTCGCGGTCAGATAGACCTTGAGCGGCGCCCCGGGAAAGATCACCGTTCCCATGTCGCGCCCATCGGCCACCAGGCCGGGGAGGGTGCGAAAAGCCAGTTGCAGCGCGACCACGGCGGCGCGCACCTGGGGCAGGGCGGAGACGAGGGATGCGTCCATGCCCGCCTGCTCGCTGCGGATCGCCTCGCCGACGTCCTCGCCGGCCAGCAGCACGCGGCCGTGGTCGAAGCGCAGCGCCATGGCGCGCGCCAGTGCGGCAATGGCGGCTTCGTTGTCCGCGCCGATGGCCAGGCCGGCGCGGCGCGCCGCCAGGCCGGCGACGCGGTAGATGGAGCCCGAATCGAGCAGGTGGTAGCCGAGCGCCTGCGCCACCAGCGCCGCCACCGTGCCCTTGCCGGAGGCGCTGGGGCCGTCGATGCAGATCACCGGCACGGCCTGGGCCGGCTGCACCACGGAAAACAGGGTTTCGAAGTATTCCGGGAAGGTCTTGGCAACGCAGCGTGGGTCCTCGATGCGCACCGGCAGGCCGGCCGGGTTGAACGCCGCCAGCGAAAAACACATGGCCACGCGGTGGTCGTCGTAGGTGTGGATGCGCGCCGAGCGCCAGTCCTGCACGTCCGGGGGCGGCGTGATGCGCAGGAAATCGGCACCTTCCTCCACCACCGCGCCGAGTTTGCGCAATTCGGCCGCCATGGCGACGATGCGGTCGGTTTCCTTGACGCGCCAGCTGGCGATGTTGCGCAGCACCGTGGTCCCCTCGGCGTAAAGGGCCATCACCGCCAGCGTCATGGCCGCATCGGGGATGTGGTTGCAGTCGAGGTCGATGGCCTTGAGCGGCCACGCACCGCGCTCCACCTGCAGCCAGTTGGCGCCGCCCGTGACCTGCGCGCCCATGGCCCGCGCGGCGTCGACGAAGCGGATGTCGCCTTGTATGGCGTCGAGCCCCACACCGTTGATTTTTATGCCTTTTTGGCCATCAGCGCTTGCTGCTATTGCCCCAAGCGCTATGAAATAGCTAGCAGAAGAAGCGTCCGCCTCGACGTGGATGCTGCCGGGCGTCTGGTAGCGGCTGCCCGCCGGGATGCGAAAGCGTTGCCAGCTCTGGTTGTCCACGGCGATGCCGAAGCGCGCCAGCAGCGCCAGCGTGATGGCGATGTACGGCTTGGAGATGAGTTCGCCGACCACCTCGATCACCACCTCCTGCTCGCCGGCCGCCAGCGGCAGCGCCATCAGCAGCGCGGTGAGGAACTGACTGGAGACGTCGCCGCGCACCCGCACCGGCCGGTCGAGCGCCAGCGGCGGCACGCCGTTCGGCTGTGCGATGCGGATTGGCGGGTAGCCCGGCGTGCCCAGGTAGTCGATGCGGCAGCCCAGCTGGCGCAGGGCGTCGACCAGGTCGCCGATCGGCCGCTCGCGCATGCGCGCGATGCCGTCGAGCGTGAATTCGCCGCCCAGCAGTGCCAGGGCGGCCGTCAGTGGCCGCATGGCCGTGCCGGCGTTGCCGAGGAACAGCGCCAGGCCCGAGGCGGCGCGGCGGTCGCCCAGGCCCGCGACGCGGGTGGTGCCGCCCGCCGTCTCCACCGTGCAGCCGAGCGCGCGCAGGGCGTCCAGCATGACGCGGGTGTCGTCGGAGTCGAGCAGGTCGTGCACGGTGGTGGTGCCGCTGCTGAGCGCCGCCAGCAGCAGAACGCGGTTGGAAATGCTCTTCGAGCCGGGCAACTGGACGCTGCCGCCCGCCGAGGCGAGGGCGGGAATATCGAGAAATTCGGTGCTGTACATCGGGAAAGGTTTGTCCAGTGCGCTGCGCCCTTACCAGTGGGCCCGTGGAACGGGCTTAGCCAGGCCACCGGGTGCGCCCGCCTTTGGCGGAAGGCGCCGCAGGCGACTCAGGGGGGTTTTTTGCGTTGCGCGCCCATGCGCCAGTGCGCGCGCGTTTCGCTGGCCAGCGTCAGCAGGTCTTCCAGGGCCTGCGCATCGCCGCTGCGGATGGTGGCTTCGAGCCGGGTGAGCGACTGCTGGAACAGGCGCGATTGCGCCAGCACCTCGTCGCGGTTGGCCAGCAGCACGTCGCGCCACATTTTCGGATCGCTTGCGGCGATGCGGGTGAAATCGCGGAAACCCGGTCCGGCGAGCGAAAGAAAGGTGTCGGCCTGTGCCTGGGCGGTGATGCTGCCGACGAGCGAGAACGCCAGCAGATGCGGCAGGTGGCTGACGGCGGCGAACGCCTCGTCGTGCGATTCGGGCGACATGCTGGTGACGCGGCAGCCGAGCGCGCTCCAGACTTCCTCGGCGCGCTTCAACTGCGCCGTGAGCGTGCGTTCGGTGGGCGTGAGGATGACCTGGCGGCCGCTGTAGAGCTCGGCATCGGCGTGCTCCACGCCGGAGACTTCGCGCCCGGTGATGGGGTGCGAGGGCACGAAGGAACCGACCTGCGCCTGCAGCGCGTGGCGCGCCGCCTGCACCACGTCGGCCTTGGTGGAGCCGACGTCCATGACGAGCATCTGCGGCGTGACGAGGTGGCGTATGGCCTTGAGCGTGGCCTCGGTGGCCGACACCGGCACCGCGACGAGCACGATGTCGGCCCCGGCGACGGCCAGCAGCGCGGACGGCGCCTCGACGTCGATCACGCCGAGCTGGCGCGCGCGCTCGGTCGTCGTGGGCGACTTGCTGTAGCCGACCACGCGCTTGACCAGGCCGGCCTGTTTCAGCGCCAGCGCGAACGAGCCGCCCATCAGGCCGCAGCCGATCAGGCCGAGTTGTTCAAACATGGGCATGCCTCGTGGAGAAGAGGGGCGCCGGCGTGGTGATCATGGCTGCACGGGGTAGGTGCCCAGCACCTTGTAGAAGGCGCTGAGGCTGCGCAGCTCGGCCAGCGCGGCGGCGACGTGCGGCTGGCTTGGGTGGCCATCGATGTCGATATAGAAATAGTATTCCCACTGGCCGGTGCGCGCCGGGCGCGACTCGAAGCGCGTCATGGAAACGCCGTGGTTCTTGAGCGGCACCAGCAGGTCGTGCACCGCGCCGGGCTTGTTCGGCACCGAGACGATCAGGCTGGTGCAGTCGCGCGCCGAGGGCGGCGGCGTCTCCAGCGTGTCGGGCAGGCAGATGACGGCAAAGCGCGTGCGGTTGTAGGCGTCGTCCTGGATGGCGTGGGCCACCACGTGCAGGCCGAACTGCTGGGCCGCGCGGTCGCTGGCGAGCGCCGCCAGCTTGGGGTCGGTGGCGGCCATGCGGGCGCCTTCGGCGTTGCTCGACACCGGGCGGCGCTCGGCGTGCGGCAGGTGCTTGGACAGCCAGGCCTGGCACTGCGCCAACGCCTGCGGGTGCGCCAGCACGGCTTCGATGCCGTCGAGCGAGTTGGTCTGGCGCAGCAGGTTGTGGCGCACCAGCAGGCTGACCTCGCCGACCACGTGCGTGGGGGTGTGCAGGAACAGGTCGAGCGAGCGTGTCACCACGCCTTCGACGGAGTTTTCGACCCCGACGACGCCGAACTGCGCACTGCCCGAGGCCGTGGCGTGGAACACCTCGTCGAAGTTGGCGCAGTAGACGATGTCCGCCGCGCCGCCAAAGAACTCGATCGCCGCCTGCTCGCAGAAGGTGCCGGCCGGGCCGAGCACGGCCACGCGCTGGGGCGATTCGAGCGCCAGGCAGGCCGACATGATCTCGCGCCAGATGGCCGCCACATGCGTGCTGCGCAGCGGGCCGGGGTTGCCGCGCACGACCTTTTCGATGACCTGCGCCACGCGGTCGGGGCGGAAAAAGGGCGTGCCCTCGCGCTTCTTGACCTCGCCGACGCGCTCAGCCACCAGGGCGCGCTGGTTCAGCAGGGTGAGCAGCTGCTGGTCGATGTTGTCGATCTGCACGCGCAGGCTCGCCAGGTCCGGCGAGGCGACGGCGGTCTGGACGGAAGGTTCGGGGGTGGTGCTCATGCGCGGGTTTTTTCGAATTCTCGCAGGTAGTCCACCAGCGCCTGCACCCCCGCCAGCGGCATGGCGTTGTAGATGCTGGCACGCATGCCGCCGACCGACTTGTGGCCCTTGAGCTGCAGCAGGCCGCGCTCGCGCGCGCCGGCCAGGAAGGCGTCGTTCAGCGCTTCGTCGCGCAGGAAGAACGGCACGTTCATGCGCGAGCGGCAATTCGGCGCGACCTTGTTGTAGTACAGCCCGGAGCCGTCGATGGCGCCGTAGAGCAACTCGGCCTTAGCGATGTTGCGCCGTTCCATGGCGGCGATGCCGCGCACTTCGCCCGCACCCTCACCCTCGCTCTGGCGCGCCAGCCAGTCGAACACCAGGCCGGCCATGTAGATGCCCCAGGTTGGCGGCGTGTTGTACATGGAGCGGTTGTCGGCCACCAGTTGGTAGTCGAAAGCGCTGGGGCAGGCGGGCAGCGCCTGGCCGATCAGATCCTCGCGCACCACCACGATGGTCAGGCCGGCGGGCCCGAGGTTCTTCTGCGCGCCGCCGAAAGCCAGGCCGACGCGCGACCAGTCCACCGGGCGCGAGGCGACGTGCGAGGAAAAGTCGATGACCAGGGGCGCATCGCTGCCCAGCGCCTTCAGGTCGGGCAGCTCGTGGAATTCGACGCCGTTGATGGTCTCGTTGCTGCAGATGTGCAGGTAGCTTGCGCCGACGCTGGGCGTCCAGCTGGCCGGGTCGGGCAGGGTGGTGAAGCCGCTCGCCTCGCCCGAGGCGGCGATGTTGACCTCGGCGGCGTACTTGCGCGCTTCTTTCTGCGACTTCTGGCTCCAGCTGCCGGTGACGACGAAATCGACCCCGGCCGCGCGCGAGAGGTTGAGCGGCACGATGGCGTTTTCCGCCAGGCCGCCGCCCTGCATGAAGAGGATCTTGAATTCGGGCGGAACGGCGAGCAGGCTGCGCAGCCCGGCCTCCGCCGCCTCGTAGATCGAGATGAATTCCTTGCCCCGGTGGCTCATCTCCATGACGCCCATGCCGCTGCCGTGCCAGTCGAGCATTTCACTGGCCGCCTGGCGCAGCACGTCCTCGGGGATGGCGGCGGGCCCGGCAGAGAAGTTGTAAGGGCGTTGCATCACAGAATAGGGGTAAAATCGGGTGTTAGCGCTTATCCAGTAAGCGTTAGTAGCTATGAAAAAATGAGTTTTTGAGGTGCGTCACGCGTCCGCCTGCGGCTCGGACTCCGGCGTGTCGCCGCCTTGGGCGTCGTTTTCCACGATGCGCTGCAGGCCGATCAGCTGGGCGCCTTCGTCCAGCGCGATCAGCGTCACGCCCTGCGTGGCACGGCCGAGCTCGCGGATCTCGCTCACCCGGGTGCGCACGAGCACGCCCTTGTCGGTGATGAGCATGATTTCGTCGTGGGCGTGCACCAGGGTGGCCGCCACGACCTTGCCGTTGCGTTCGCTCTGCTGGATGGCGATCATGCCCTTGGTGCCGCGGCCGTGGCGCGTGTACTCGGTGATGCTGGTGCGCTTGCCGTAGCCGTTTTCCGTGGCGGTGAGCACGCTTTGCGTCTCGTCTTCGGCGACCAGCATGGCGATGACGCTCTGGCCGTCGTCCAGCATCATGCCGCGCACGCCGCGCGCCTGGCGGCCCAGGGGGCGCACATCGTTCTCGTCGAAGCGCACGGCCTTGCCGCCGTCGGAGAACAGCATCACGTCGTGCTGGCCGTCGGTGAGTGCGGCGCCGATGAGGTAGTCGCCCTCATCGAGGTTGACGGCAATGATGCCGCCCTTGCGCGGGTTGGAGAAATCGTCCAGCGCGGTCTTCTTTACCGTGCCCATGCTCGTTGCCATGAAGACGTAGTGGTCGGCCGGGAAGCTGCGCATGGCGCCGGTGAGCGGCAGCACGACGTTGATCTTCTCGCCCTCCTGCAGCGGGAACATGTTCACGATCGGCCGGCCGCGCGAGCCGCGCGAGCCCGCCGGGACCTCCCAGACCTTGAGCCAGTACAGGCGGCCGCGGTTGGAGAAGCACAGGATGTAGTCGTGCGTGTTGGCGATGAAGAGCTGGTCGATCCAGTCGTCTTCCTTCGTCGCCGTGGCCTGCTTGCCGCGCCCGCCGCGCTTTTGCGCGCGGTATTCGCTCAAGGGCTGGCTCTTGATATAGCCGGTGTGGCTGAGCGTGACCACCATGTCCGTGGGCGTGATCAGGTCTTCGGTGGAGAGGTCCTGCGCGCTGTATTCGACCAGGCTGCGGCGCGTGCCGAGCTTGTGCTGGCCGAATTCCTGCTTGATGGCGGTCAATTCTTCGCCAATGATGGTCGAGACGCGCTCGGGCGTGGCTAGGATGTCGAGCAGGTCTTCGATGACCGCCATGACGTCCTTGTACTCGGCGACGATCTTGTCCTGCTCCAGGCCGGTCAGGCGCTGCAGGCGCATCTGCAGGATTTCCTGCGCCTGGGTGTCCGACAGGCGGTACAGGCCGTCCGGGCCCATGCCGAATTCGCGTTCCAGGCCCTCGGGGCGGTAGTCGTCGGCGTTGATGGTGCCGCCGTCGGCGCGCGTGCGCGTGAGCATCTCGCGCACCAATTTGCTGTCCCAGGAGCGCGTCATCAGCTCGGCCTTGGCCACCGGCGGCGTGGGCGATTCGCGGATGATGCGGATGAACTCGTCGATGTTGGCCAGCGCCACGGCCAGGCCTTCGAGCACATGGCCGCGGTCGCGCGCCTTGCGCAACTCGAACACCGTGCGGCGCGTGACCACTTCGCGGCGGTGCTGCAGGAAGACGACGATCAGGTCCTTCAGGTTGCACAAACGCGGCTGGCCGTCGATCAGCGCCACCATGTTCATGCCGAAGGTGTCCTGCAGCTGGGTCTGCTTGTACAGGTTGTTGAGCACCACCTCGGGCACTTCGCCGCGCTTCAATTCGATCACCAGGCGCATGCCCGACTTGTCGGACTCGTCCTGGATGTGGCTGATGCCTTCGATCTTCTTCTCGTGCACCAGCTCGGCCATGCGCTCCTGCAGCGTCTTCTTGTTGACCTGGTAGGGCAGCTCGTCGACGATGATCGCCTGGCGCTGGCCGCGGTCGATGTCCTCGAAGTGGCACTTGGCGCGCATCACCACCTTGCCGCGGCCGGTGCGGTAGCCGTCCTTCACGCCATTGATGCCGTAAATGATGCCGGCGGTGGGGAAGTCGGGCGCCGGGATGATCTCCATCAATTCGTCGATGGTGGCCTCCGGGTGGTGCAGCATGTGCAGGCACGCGTCCACCACTTCGTTGAGGTTGTGCGGCGGGATATTGGTCGCCATGCCCACGGCGATGCCCGAGGAGCCGTTGACCAGCAGATTGGGGAGCTTGCTCGGCAGCACCAGGGGCTCGCGCTCGCTGCCGTCGTAGTTGGGGCCGAAATCGACGGTGTCCTTGTCGATGTCGCTCAGCATTTCGTGCGCGATCTTGGCCAGGCGGATTTCGGTGTAGCGCATGGCCGCCGCGTTGTCCCCGTCGACCGATCCGAAATTGCCCTGGCCGTCGACCAGCATGTGGCGCAGGGAGAAATCCTGGGCCATGCGCACGATGGTGTCGTACACCGCGCTGTCGCCGTGCGGGTGGTATTTACCAATCACGTCCCCGACGATGCGCGCCGACTTCTTGTACGGCCGGTTCCAGTCGTTGTTGAGCTCGTGCATGGCGTAGAGCACGCGCCGGTGCACGGGTTTCAGGCCGTCCCGTGCGTCGGGCAGGGCGCGCCCGACGATCACGCTCATCGCGTAATCCAGATAGCTCCGCCGCATTTCCTCTTCTAGGCTGATTGGAAGGGTTTCTTTGGCGAACTGGGTCATGGAGCAGGAGGAAAGCGGCGGGGACCGGACATTTTAGGCGCAAGGCTCTGTAGCCGCAGCGCAACGTTTACCCTTTCAGGCGCTTTTGTCCTACGATCTGGGGACCTTGCGCAGCGGTGCGCGGCTGTTACGTATGGCACAATCAGTCCAACGTTTTTGGTGATGGTCACCGAATGACGTCCTTGTTTCGCAGCGCTGCTGCGGCCTTTGCCCCAAGAGGAGAACCATGAAAAAACTGAACAAAGTGGCGATGTTGTTTGCCGCTGCAGCGCTTGCTTCCGCCGCTGGCGCCCAGACCATCGACAACTGGAAGAACGGCTCGAACGAGCTGGTCTGGAAGAACGGCACCAACGAACTGTGCTGGCGCGACGCCAACTGGACGCCGGCTACCGCGGCCCCGGGTTGCGACGGCGCTCTGGCCGCTCCTGCCCCCGCAGCCGCACCGGCACCGGCACCGGCTCCTGCAGCCGCCCCGGCCGCTCCCGCTCCTGCTCCCGCAGTGGCCGCTTCGAGCAAGGTGACCTACGCTGCCGACGCGTTCTTCGACTTCGACAAGTCGGTCCTCAAGCCCGCCGGCAAGGCCAAGCTCGACGACCTGGTTTCCAAGGTGAAGGGCATCAACCTGGAAGTGATCATCGCCGTTGGCCACACCGATTCCATCGGCACCGACGCCTACAACCAGAAGCTGTCGATCCGCCGCGCCGAAGCCGTGAAGGCCTACCTGGTCTCCAAGGGCATCGAACGCAACCGCGTCTACACCGAAGGCAAGGGCGAGAAGCAACCCGTCGCCGACAACAAGACCAAGGAAGGCCGCGCCAAGAACCGCCGCGTGGAAATCGAAGTGGTCGGTACGCGCTCCAACTGATCTCGCGGCTCTCGCCAGATCTTCAAAAAGCCCCGGCAACGGGGCTTTTTTCATTGGGGAACGCTTTGTCTGTCGGACAATAAGCGCATGAACAGCAATGTGAACGTCGATCCTGCAGAACTTGCCAAATTTTCCGACCTGGCGCACCGCTGGTGGGACCGGGAAAGCGAGTTCAAGCCCCTGCATGAAATCAATCCCTTGCGGCTGGGATGGATCGATGCCATTGCCCCGCTGACAGGAAAGAAGGTGGTCGATGTCGGCTGTGGCGGCGGCATCCTTTCGGACGCCATGGCGCGCAAGGGCGCCGAGGTGCTCGGCATCGACCTCGCCACCAAATCGCTCAAGGTGGCACAGTTGCATGCGCTGGAAGCCGAAACCCCGAGGGTGAGCTACCGCGAGATCAGCGCCGAAGCGCTGGCGGAAGAGCAAGCCGGGCAATTCGATGTCGTCACCTGCATGGAGATGCTTGAACACGTACCCGATCCTGCCTCGGTGGTATCTGCCTGCGCCCGACTGGTTCGCCCGGGTGGGTGGGTGTTCTTCTCTACCATCAACCGCAGCGCGAAGGCGTTCGTCTTTGCCATCGTGGGCGCCGAATACGTGTTGCGGCTGTTGCCGCGCGGTACCCACGAATACGCGCGCTTCATACGGCCGAGCGAACTGGCACACAGCTGCCGCGCGGCAGGCCTGGATATCGCCCAGACGCGGGGCCTGGAGTACAACCCCTTGACCGGCCGCTACTGGCTTGGGAACGACACCGGGGTGAACTCCCTGGTGGGGGCGCAACGGGGCGGTTGAGATGTTCCATTCCGTACGTGCGGTGCTGTTTGACCTCGACGGCACCTTGATCGACAGCGCCACCGACCTTGCGCGTGCCGCCGACAAGATGCGCACCGACCGGGGCCTGCCTGCCCGGCCGCTGGCCGATTACCGTGGCATGGCGGGGGCGGGAGCACGCGGCATGCTGAGCGTCGCGTTCGGAATGGCGCCCGACCACCCCGAGTTCGGCGCGTTGCGCGAGGAATTCTTCGCCAATTACGCCGCCTGCATGTTCGACCATACGGCCGCGTTTCCCGAAGTGCCCGAATTGCTGGCTGAGATCGAATCGCGTGGGATCCCATGGGGTGTCGTCACCAACAAGGCCGCGCGCTTCACAGAACCCCTGCTGGGCGGGCTGCCGCTGTTCGCACGGTGCGCGGTTGCCATCAGTGGGGACACCACGCCCTACGCCAAGCCGCATCCGGCGCCCCTGCTGGAGGCCGCCCGCCGCCTGAAACTCGCGCCCGAACACTGCGTGTACGTGGGGGACGACGAACGCGACATGCTTGCCGGTCGGGCGGCCGGCATGCCGACCGCCGCCGCTGCGTACGGCTACCTGGGCGCGGCCGGGACGGTGGACGGGTGGCAAGCCGACGCGCACATTAATTCCCCCATGGGCCTCTTGCAATTGCTCCCCTCGCCTTAAGATAGGTTGCTTGGGGCTGCCCTGGTTTCGACGTGGGTTCGGAATCGGCGTGGTGCATGTCGAGCTTGAGTGGCGCTCGTAAATCTGCATTCGAAAAACTAACTGCAAACGACGAACGTTTCGCACTCGCTGCTTAATTGCCAGTGAGCCTTGCAACAGTTGGCCGATGGGCTGGGCAAGGGGGTATCGAGCAATCGCTACCTCCCGGCTGCAAGGATAATTACATGGGCTGGCCCTGACCCGGGTACCTTGGGTCGGGGCGAGACAATAGGGTACTGGCGGCCGGTAGAGCGTGCGACTGCGCGATGCCGGTGGCGAGACTCAAAACAGACCGCTAAACATGTAGATCTGCCCGGTAAAGGCTTGCGGACGCGGGTTCAATTCCCGCCAGCTCCACCAATTACCAAAGCCCAACCCTTATCGGTTGGGCTTTTTTCTGCCCGGAATGCCAGTGTTGGCGCGGTTCCGGGCTCCTGCCTCTAGAGCGCGCCCTTGCCGGGCCGTCGACTTTCGGCCTCGACATCGCCGGTTTTCTCTCTCCGTTCTCTGTTGACCTCTTGACCGTCCAAGTGCCCAAGTCCACTGTTTTCGCGGGTTTGAGGGCAGGCGGTTGCGGTTTTCGTCTGCTCAGGCGACGGCGACCGAGAACGCAGAACAACAGGCCTGGACGCTCACGCCGCCTGCAACGCCGCGATCAGCGGACACTGCACCTGCCCGCTCGTGGCGCAGCAGCGCTCGACGAGCCCCTGCAGCGCACCCTCAATCCTTTGCAGATCCGCAAGCCGGGCGCGCACGTCTGCTAGCTTGTGCTCGGCCTGTTCGCGGGCCTCGGTGCAGTGCGACCCATCCTCGAGCTTGAGCAAGTCCGCGATCTCGTCGAGGCTGAACCCCAGACGCTGAGCGGACTTGATGAAACGCACGCGCGCCAGATCCGCCTCGCCGTAGCGGCGGATGCCGCCCAGCGGGCGGTCGGGCTCCTGCATCAAACCCTTGCGCTGGTAGAAGCGGATCGTTTCGACGTTGACCCCGGCGGCCTCGGCCAGGACGCCGATGGTCAGGGTTTCGGGTAGTTCGTTCATGGCACTTGACTCCGTACTTAAGTACGGAAGTAAGCTTACGCCATGAAACCAGTTTCCCCAACTGAATCTCGAACCAGCGATGGGCGTGGCGCGCTATTGACCGGCGGTCTGGCCGCCATCCTCGCGTCCACCTGCTGCCTCGGCCCCTTGGTGCTGATCACGCTGGGTGTCTCCGGCGCGTGGATCAGCAACCTAACCCTGCTCGAACCGTATCAGCCCTTCTTCATCGGTGCGGCGCTCGTGGCACTGTTTTTCGCGTACAGGCGCATCTGGCGACCCGTTGCAGCCTGTGAGCCCGGGCAGCTCTGCGCGCTGCCACAAGTCAACCGCAGCTACAAGGCGTTGTTTTGGATCGTGGTGGCGCTGGTCATCGCTGCGCTCGGATTCCCGCTGATCGCGCACTGGTTCTACTGAAAGGAAACTGCCATGAAAAAACTCGTCGCCCTGGCCGCGTTGGCCGCGATGACCTCGCCCCTCTGGGCTGCCACGCAGAGCGTCACGCTGTCCGTGCCGGGGATGAACTGCGCCACCTGCCCGATCACAGTCAAGAAAGCGCTGACCAAGGTCTCCGGCGTCAGCAAGATCGACGTGAACCTGGATCGACGCGAGGCCAGGGTGACATTCGATGATGCGAAGGCGAATGTAGAGGCCCTCACACGCGCCACCAAGGACGCAGGTTATCCGTCCACCGTAGTAGGAGCCGCCAAGTGACTGCGGTGATCCTGGAATCGACGCTGACCTGTCCCGAGTGCGGCCACGCCAAGACCGAGACGATGCCGACAGACGCCTGCCAGTGGTTCTACGAGTGCGGGCAGTGTCACGCCGTGCTTAAGCCCAAGCCGGGTGACTGCTGCGTGTATTGCTCCTACGGCACCGTGCCGTGCCCGCCGATCCAGGAGCGTGGCAAGGGCAGTTGCTGCGGTAGCTGATCACGCCAGTCGCAGCCGTTCACGCTGCTCATCCCACAGTTGGGGAATGGCACGACGGCTGACGCTTTCCAATGTCACGCCCGCAGCCGCACCGGTTGCGCAGGCTTCAACGACGCTGGGTGCCAACTGCGCCAATCGGGCGATCCGGCTGGCACGACCCAGATCGAAGCCTTCAGCTTCAGCGATCTCAGTGATCGACGCGAAGCGCCCTTCGTCCATCAACCTTTGCCAGTGGTGCGCGAGGCCGAGCGCGCGCATCAAAGGCGTGTCCTGCGTGGTCGCCTTCATCAATCGCTCGCGCCGGGCCTCGTCCTGGAACTCCTGCGGCGCATCCAACGGCGTGATGACCTGCTTCTTCAGGCCCCGGCGCACCAGCGTCCAGGGCAGGAAGGTTTCCATCTGCACGCCGCCAGCGGGCAGCGGCGTCTGGTACGTCACCGGGTCGCCCTTGACCCGTCCGCGATGCTTGAGACTCATGCGTCCTCCTCGAAGCTGGCCATCAGCTCGCGCTGGGCTTGCCAATCCACCATCAGCCGATTGCGCTGGAACCACATCAGCGTCAACCGGCGCGGCTGGCCAAATCATCGAAACCACGCCCTCAAGGCCAAGGCGTTACTATCTGGCTCGGCAAACGGACGCGGGTTCGGTTCCGTGTTCCGCCACCACCACAACGCCCAAAAGGGCGCCCGCTGGAATCAGCGGGCGCCCTTTTTTCTTCTTGCGTCCGAATGGTGCCCATGCCCTGAGTCAAGGTAAATCCCCTGTATCTGTAGTAACGCCCTGTTTTAAAGTGACTGCGGGGTGGCGGCTGCCACTGTCCAGGGAGCATGCCGATGGCTGCGGGTGACCGCGTTGTGCGCACTGTGGGGAAGGACTCGTCGCGGGATGCATCGTGGCGCATCGTGCTGGCCGGGGCTGCGCTGGCGGGTTTCGCTCTGTCGCCTTTCTCCCGTGCATTGGAGGGGTACGAGTTCGATCTGCTCACCAGCCTTACCGCGCCCGCGCCGCCCGACGCGGGGGTCCTGGTGGTTGGCCTGGACGAAGCCAGCCTGGCCGAGCTGGGCCAGGCCCCGCCGCTGCCGCGGCGGTTCCATGCCGAGTTGATCCGGGCGCTGGCCGACGGCGGGGCTGCGGGCCTGGGGGTGGACATGCTGTTTGCCGAGCCGCAGACCGAACGGGACGACGAGGCGCTGCGCCTGGCGCTGCGGGGTCCGCTGCCCGTCGTTCTGGCGGGCGCCACCGTGGCCAACCCGAGTTCCCAGGTGGCCCGGTATGCCCAGCAAATGCCGTCCATCTTCCCGGACGCCGCGCGCGGCGATGTCACCATGCCGCTGGACGCTGATGGAGTTCCCCGGCGCGCTCCCGCCCAGGCGGATGCGATGTGGCGCGTGCTGGCCCAGCAGGGCGGCCGGGCAATCGGGCAACTGCCCGAAGGCGCGTTGCTGCGCTACTACGCGCCCGAACTGCCCCTCGCCTATGCGCACTACACGCAGGCGCTGGAGGCACCGCGCCGGCTGCCGGCCGAGGCGCTGCGCGGCAAGCTGGTGCTGCTGGGGCAGAACACCCCCGTGGGCGGGGTGGACCAGTTCCGTACCCCGTTCACGGTGCTCGGCGCCGGCACGCAATCGGGCGTCTTCCTGCACGCCACGGCCTTGGTCAATGGCCTGCGCGGCGACTGGATCCGGCCCGTGCCCGGGCCGCTCGCCTGGCTCGCCGCCGTGCTGGCGATGGTGGCGGCGGCGGCATTTACCCGGCGCTGGACGGCGCTGCGCGCCCTGGCCGTGCATGGCGCGCTGGGCGTGGGCGCCGTGGTGGCGGGCGCGGCCGGTTTCGTGTACGGCTGGTGGCTGGCGGTGGCGCCCGTGCTGCTGGGGCTTGCCGTGCATTGGAACCTGGGCGCCGCGCACGGCTACTTGCGCGAGCGCGCCCGGCGCCAGCGCCTGCGCGCCGATTTCGCCCGCTACGTACCGCCCGAGGTGGTCGATGCCCTGGTGGCGTCGGACGCCGGCTTGCACGTGCAGGGTGAACGGCGCACCCTGACCTTGCTGTTCGCCGACCTGGCGGGCTTCACCGCCGCGAGCGAATCCCTGCCACCCGAAGCCGTGGCGCGCACGCTCAACCAGTATTTCAGCCGCATGGCGCACTGCGTGCTGAGCCATGGCGGCACCTTGGACAAGTTCATTGGCGATGCGGTCATGGCGTTCTGGAACGCGCCGCTGCCCGATGCCGAACACGCCGGGCGCGCCACCGCCTGCGCGCAGGCCATGCAGCACGAGATGGACACGCTGCGCGCGCAGTGGCGCGGCACCCCGTTTGCCGATGTGGGCCTGCGCATCGGCGTGCACACCGGCGAGGCCGCCGTGGGCCACATGGGCTCGACGGAGCGCTTCACCTACACCGCCGTGGGCGACGCGGTGAACACGGCGGCGCGGCTGGAGGCGGCGAACAAGGCGCTGGGGACGGACATACTGCTCTCGGGCGCCACCGTCGCGGCCGTGGCGCGCACCCCGCCGCCAGGCAGTGCGCTGCTGTGGCTCGACACCGTGGTGCTCTCGGGCCGCAGCACCGGGATAGACGTGTACACCTTGTGCCACGACCAGGCCCTGGCGGTGTTGGCCGAGACGTTGCGCCGCCATGTCGAGGCCGGCCGCCTGCACGACGCCTTGCAGGGATGCGCGGCCTGGCGCGACCACGCCGCGCAGCACGCCCCACGCTGGGCGGCGCACGCCGACACGCTGGCAGAACGTTTGCGAGCGGCGCTGGCGCACGCACAGGCGCTGGGGCAGGTGGAACCCATCTCCCTGCCGCCACGCCCCTTGTCCAAATCGTAAAGAGAGGAGACCGCCATGCCACGTCTTTTCCTGCGCACTTCCTTCCTGGCGGGCTGCATGCTTGCAGGCGCTCCCGAGGCCCTCGCGCAATGCACGGGCTTCGGTACGGCGCCAGCTGCGGATACGCCGGCCGCCGAAGTGGTCGCCCTGGTCGGCCGGGGCGAAACACGCGCAAGTGGCGCCCCCGCTTGGCAGCCTGCCGCACTGGCGCAGAAGCTGGCGGGCGGCGCCGACATGCGCACCTTGGCACTGTCTTCCGCCGCGCTGCTGCTGGCCGATCGCACGCAAATCCGCATGTCGGCCAACGCCGAACTGCGTTTGTGCGATGCGCAAGCCGAGCGCAGCCTGCTGGAACTGATCGCCGGCCGCTTGTGGGCGCGCACCAAGAGGAACCCCGCCAATCTGCAGCTGCAGACCCCGGCGGCGCTCGCCGTGGTGCGCGGCACCGACTGGGACGTGCAGGTCGAGGAGGGGGGGCGCACCACGCTCACGGTGCTTTCCGGCCAGGTCGAATTCTCCAACGCCTACGGCCGGGTGGACCTCGGCCCGGCCGAGCAGGGGACTGCCGTGCCAGGCCAGGCACCGACCAAGCGGCTGCTGGTCAACCCGCGCGAACGGGTGCAGTGGGTGGCCGCCTACCCGACCGACCCGGTGCATTGGGAGGAATTCCAGCGCCCCGGGCTGGCTGGCCCGCTGGCTGCCGTGCGCGCCGACGTGGAGGCCGGTCGGTGGGCCCGCGCGCGCGAGCGCCTGCTGGTCCTGGACTCAGGGCGCGCAGGCGGCGCCGGGGTGGCGCTCGCGCTGGCCGACCTGGAAGTGGCCGATGGCCAGCTGGACGCGGCCCAGGCCCGGCTCGCAGACGCCTGGAGCGGCACCCAGGACCCGCGCACCGCCGCCCGGCGCGCAGAACTGCTGATGGCGCTCGACCGCAGCGCAGAAGCCCGCGCCTGGCTTGATGCCACCCGCGCCCAGGCACCGGAAGCGACGCCGCTGCTCCTGGCCGACGCCGACTGGCACCGGCTGGAAGGGCGGGGCGAGGCCGCGCTGGCGCTGTACCGCGAGGCGGCAGAGCGTGCCCAGGGTGCCCGTCAGCAGGCGGCGGCCCAGGCCGGCCTTGGCCGGGTGCTGCTGGAACGCGGTGATCTGCACGCCGGGCGCACGGCCCTGGCGCGGGCCGTGGAACTGGCGCCGGGCAACCCCGCCTACCTGGGCGAGCAGGCCACCGCCGCCGCCCAAGCCCTGCGCCTGCGCGAGGCGCACGCCGGGTTCGACGCCGCGCTGTCGCTGGCGGGCGATGACTACGTGAGTCTGGCCGGCGCCGGACTGGCTGCGCTGAAAGGCGGCGATGCAGAAACCGCGCGCACCCACCTCCTCAAGGCCCTGGTGATCGAGCCGCGCTATGCCCCGGCCCATATCTGGCTGGCCGTGGCCGAATACCAGTTGGGTGAGCCCGCCGCCGCCTTCGATGCGCTCGAACGCGCGCGCCGGGCCGATCCCAACGACCCCTTGCCGTGGCAGATCGAATCCATCCTGCGCAACGACGGCGGCGAACCGGTCGCGGCCATCGCCGCGGCGCGCGAGGCGCTGGAGCGGCTTCCGTACCTGAAGTCGCTCAACCCGCTGGCGAGCGACGCCCAGGGTTCGGCGAACCTGGGCAAGGCGCTGGGCGACTTCGGGCTGGAGCACTGGGCGCGGGCCTACGCGCAACAGTCGTACTACCCGCTGTGGGCAGGGAGCCACTTTTTCATGGCGAGCCGCTACGAGAGCGACTACAGCCGCAATTCCGAATTGTTCCAGGGCTACCTGGCCGACCCGCTGGCCATGGGCGCGCCCGAAAGGCGCTACCCGGTGCTACAGGTCGCCGGTTCAGAATGGCTGGGGTCGGCCAGCCTGGGACGCGGACCGGAGCACGACGACGCCGGCCTGCTGGTGCGCCATTCGGGGCTGACACTCGCTGCCGTGCCGCTGGCTTGGCAATTGCAGGGGCAGGCCACGCACCTCGAGCCGCGTGAAGAGGGCATCGGCAACTATGCGCTCACCTCGCCGCTGGTCGGCCTGGGGGTGGGGGTGCGGCCGACGGACCGCCTGAGCCTGCTGCTGCTGCACAACCAGGACACCGCGCGCGTGGCGTACCCACAGGGACTGGACCTCGGAAGCTCCGAAGTCGACGGACCCGCGCGCCAGCGCTGGCGCCGCACCGAGGCAGGCGGCGCGTGGCGCTGGTCGGCCGACGAGCAGACCTGGTTCAAGTGGCACCGGTCCTCGGCTGGGCAGTCCCTGCAACTGCAGAACCGCATCATCGGGCCGCAGGAATCGCGTATCACCGACACCGACCAGAGTGTGCAGTTGCGCCACACCTTGCAGCGCGGTGCGCGGCGCCTCGGCCTGGGTTGGGAGCATTCGCGCACCGGCGCCAGCTCGGCCATCGGCGATGCCGTGTCGGTGTACGACGTAAGCACCCGCGCGCGCTTCGACATGCCCTGGCTGGCCTACGAAGACAGCAGCGGCCCTTGGACCTGGCACGCCCAGGCCTCCTGGCCGCGCCTGCGCGTGGACTGGCTCAACCGCAGTTACGACCCGTCCACTGGCCGGGACGAGCTCGCTCCCCTGCGCGACGGGGGTGTGGTTGCGCGCCGCACCTTGCCGCGCCTGGGGCTGGCCTACCGCTGGGGTCCGGGGCGCGCACTGCACGCGGCCTACATCGAGAGCACCCGGGGCATTGGCGCCAACACCCTCGCGCCCGTGGCGGTCGGCGCCATTCCCATCGACTTCCATTACCAGTTGCCCGGCGCTTTCGCCCGCAAGAGCGCGCTGCAGCTCGACTGGGAGCTCGACGCGCGCAGCTTTGCGCTGCTCGCGCTGTCGCGCCAGGAGATCGCCAACCCCACCTACGCATCGGACGGCAGCCTGCTGGTGCCCGTGCAGACGCTGTCGCAGTTCGACCGCGTGCAGGGCCTGGGTCCGCAGGTGCAGACGGCGCAGACCACGCTCGACCCGTACGCCACCGATCCCCGGTTCGAGCGCGGCCGGCTGGTGCAGGCCACGGCCGCATACAACCGGGTGCTGGCGCCGCGCTGGTCCGGCACGGCGGGCTACACCTGGGCGCAGTCGCGCAACACCGGGGCCATGTACCCGGGGAATGCGCTGCCCGGATTTGCCCGCCACACCCTGGTGCTGACCAGCGTGTGGAAGCACGGCGGGCGCGATTTCTCCTCGGCATCGCTGGTCTACCGCAGTGAGCGCTTCGAGGACGAAGCCAATCGGCGCGTGCAAGCGCCCGGCTGGACGCTGACGCTGATGCATTCGCTGGATTCGGCCGACCGGCGCTGGTCGTTCCTGGTCTGGGCGCAGACGCCGCTGGACGGCCGGGTCGATCCGTCGTTCTGGCTTCGCGTACGCTACCGCTATTGATTTTTGAGGCGTTTTAGGCCTCCAGCGCTTATTTCATAAGCACTTATAACTATCGTTTGAGGAGCGTTTCGGCGCAGGCAGCCGCCGCCAACGCCCCGAGCGACGCGCCGCCCCTTGCCCTCAGCGCAGCGCCTTCACCTGCTCGGCCGTCACCTGCTTGGCCTGGTTGCCCCAGGAGCTGCGTTCGTGGTTGACGATGTCGGCCACGTCGGCGTCGCTCAGTTGCTCGGCGAATGGCGGCATCGGGCTGGGGTAGGACACCCCGTCGATCACCTTGCCGCTCACCCCGTGCAGGATGGCGCGGATGTGTGTGCCCGGGTCGGCGTCGATCACCGCCGGGTTCTTCACCAGCGGCGGGAAGGCGCCGGGCAGGCCCGCACCGTTGGCCTGGTGGCAGGCGGCGCAGGTGTTGGTGTAGAGCTGCGCGGCGCGCTCGGCGTCGAACTTGTACGGTCCCGCAGCCGCTGCCGGGGCGTGCGCCGGGGCGCTGGCGGCGCCGTGGCCCTCGATCTTGCTGATGTTCGGCTTGCCCAGTTCCTGGCCGGGTTTGCGAATGTCCAGCACGCCGGCCGCGCCCTTGTCCAGGTGCGCGAAGGCGTGGTCGACGAAGACGTATTCGCCCGCATCCGGAATCACCAGGTCGAACACCGTGCCTTCGCCCGGTGCCACGGTGTAGGTCGAGACGTGGCTGCGTGCGTGCTTCGGATCGCCGTCGGTGTAGACCTTGTCGAAGATGGCGCCGACGACGTGGAACGCGCTCCACAGGCTGGGCCCGGCGTTGACCACATGCAGGCGCACGCGCTGGCCCGGCTCGGCGGTGAGTGGGTGGTCCTTGTACTGGAAGGCCACGCCGTTGAAGGCGACGATGTCGGGCTGCATCTTCTGCATCTTGCCGAAATCCGGCCCCATCAGGTTGCCCGAGATCTGCTGCGTGTACCACTCGCTTTGCACCAGCACGTATTCCTTGTCGGCCTTGGGGCGCGGGTCGTCCGCCGGGTCGACGACGATCGCGCCGTACATGCCGTTGGCCATGTGCAGCAGGATGGGCGGCGTGCCGCAGTGGTAGACGAAGACGCCCGGCACCTTGGCTTCGAAGGTGAACTCGATCTGCTCGCCGGGGTTGATGTCGGCGAAGCTGGTGTTGGGCGGCGTGAGTGCCGAGTGGAAGTCGATCGAGTGGTGCATCGTCGCCTTGTTGCGCAGGATGACCTTCACCATCTGCCCCTGCTTGACGTGCACGATCGGGCCGGGCACCGTGCCGCCGAAGGGCCAGGCCTTGTACTTCACGCCGCTGGCGATTTCCACGTCCTTGTCGGTGATGTCGATCACCAGCGGCACTTCCTTGCCCTCGGTGAGCGGCGGCAGCGTGGCGTCGTAGGCCTGCTTCACCGGCTCCTTGCTCATCAACTGCGGCGGCGAGACGGCGGCGGCGGCGGCGGCGGGCGTCGGCGCCTTGACGTTCAGGCTGCTGGTGAGGCCCGCCACGAGGAAGAACACCACGGCCGCGACGCCCAGCAGGATGCCGGTCTGCGCCCACCAGGCCACACGCGGCGCGTCCGAGAGACGCCGTTCGCGCCATTCGGCCACCCAGCTCCAGGCGGGCCATTTCGCTTCGATGAAGTAGTCCAGGCTGTACGGGCTGGTGCCCGTGCGGTGGTTGATGGCGATCAGCACGGCGAAGATCAGCACGTAGGTCAGCGCCACGCCGCTGTTGGACGCGCCGATGGTGTAGGGCCCGCCAAAGCCGCCGGCGGTGCTCCAGATCAGCAGGCTGTAGAGCGCACCGATCACGTACACCGTGCGGCGCGCGAAGCCGAACAGCAGCGCCAGCGCCAGCGCCGTGGTGGCTAGCCGCGTCAGCCATAGGAACAGCGTGGACTGCGGCTCCACCAGCGCGATCCAGGCGTTGAACCACCAGGCCGACCAGGCCGGCTGCCCTTCGGCCGCGTTGCGCAGGTAGCCCGCGTAGTTGGCGGCGAAGCTGGGCGTCCAGGTGAACGCGGCGTTGACGATCCAGATGATGCCGAAGGCCACGCGCAGTGCCGCGCTGCCGAGGGGCGCCCAGGTGTTGGGGGGTATGCGGGTTTCTTGCTGTGGGGTCACGACGATCCGCTCCTGCTGGGTGAGGCCGGGGCGCGCCGTTTGGCGGCCTGTGGCATGGACGAACCGCGCTCAGTGCCATGCGCGGTTGCCGCAGGGGCAGTCTACGGAGGGGTCGTGTGGGCCGCGCGGACCGCGACCTATGTCTGCAAGACTACAAGGGTTTTAGGCCTCTCGCGCTTGTCCAGCATGGCTTTTTAGCTATACAAAAAAAGCTATTGGCGGAGCAGTTCCAGGGCCTGCGCCACATCGGCCAGGGCGACGCCCGCTGCGGGTTGCAACTGGTGCGCCAGGGCGCTGAGCGCGGCTGGATCGTGCCGCAACTGCCCGATGGCGGCGCCGGCGTCCTTGGGCGCGTCGAATGCCTGGCTTTGCAGCAGCAAGCGGCCGTCGGCGGCCAGCAGCTTGAAGTAGAACTTGCCGTCGTTCTCGCGGTACTGCTTGAAGCTGGGGAGCTGCGCCTTGGCCGCCTTGGCGGCCTTTTGCGGGGCGGCGGCCTGCACCAGGCTGCGCAGGCCCACGGCGGCGCGCAGCTCGCGCAGGAAGGGCGTGGCCACCTGGCGCGCGCGCTCGGCGCCGGCCAGCAGCGTGGCTTCAATGCGCGCGGGGTTGTTGATCAGTGCCTCGTACTGCTCGCGCATCGGTGCGACCACCTGGTCCACGCGTTCGAACAGCACCTGCTTGGCGTCGCCCCAGGCGATGCCGTCGGTGTACGCCTTGCGCAGGGCGGTGGTTTCCTCCTCGGTGGCGAAGGCCTGGTAGATCTGGAACAGGGCCGAGCCTTCGGTCTCCTTGGGCTCGCCGGGCGCGCGCGAGTCGGTCAGGATGCCGCCGATAAGTTTCTTCAACTGTTCGCGGCTGGAGAACAGCGGGATGGTGTTGTCGTAGCTCTTGCTCATCTTGCGGCCGTCCAGGCCGGGCAGGGTGGCCACGTTGTCGTCGATCACCGCCTCGGGCAGCACGAAGTGCTCGCCATAGAGGTGGTTGAAACTCGCGCCCATGTCGCGCGCCATCTCGATGTGCTGCACCTGGTCGCGCCCCACGGGCACCTTGTGCGCCTTGAACATCAGGATGTCGGCGCCCATCAGCACCGGGTACATGAAGAGGCCGGCGGTCACGCCGTCGTCCGGCTCGCGCCCGGCCGCGGCGTTCTTGTCCTGCGCGGCCTTGTAGGCGTGGGCGCGGTTGAGCAGGCCCTTGCCCGTCACGCAGGTCAGCAGCCAGGTCAGCTCGGGGATTTCGGGGATGTCCGACTGGCGGTAGAACATCACGCGCTCCGGGTCCAGGCCCGCGGCCAGCCAGCTGGCGGCGATCTCCAGCGTCGAGCGCTGGATGCGCACCGGGTCCTCGCACTTGATGAGCGCGTGGTAGTCGGCCAGGAAGTAGAAGCTCTGCACGCCGGGGCGCAGGCTGGCCTGCACCGAGGGGCGGATGGAGCCGACGAAGTTGCCCAGATGGGGCGTGCCCGTGGTGGTGATGCCGGTGAGAAAGCGCGTGGTGCTCATGGGATTCAGCAAAAAAAAGAGGTTCAGGCCAGCAGCGCGATGAGAGGCGACAGCAGCAAATTGATGGCGCCGTAGCCGAGTGTCATCAGTGGGCGCAGCCACAGCGTGCCGACCACGCCGGCCAGCACCAGCCCGAGCACGATGAAGAAGCCCCAGGGCTCGATGCGCGAGACGAAGTGCGCCTGTTTCCAGGGCAGCAGGCCGACGAGGATGCGCCCGCCGTCGAGCGGCGGCAGGGGAAACAGGTTGAACGCCCACATCACCAGGTTGACGAGGACGCCGGCGCGCGCCATTTCCAGGAAGAAGCGCTCCTCCACCCCCGATGCCACCAGCACCAGCATGAAGAGCGCCCAGGCGATGGCCTGCGCGAAGTTCGACGCCGGGCCGGCCAGCGCCACCCAGACCATGTCGCGCTTGGGGTTGCGCAGGGCACCGAAATCGACCGGCACGGGCTTGGCATAGCCGAACAGGAAGGCGCCCGATGTGGCGAAATACAGCATCAGCGGCATCAGGATGGTGCCGACCAGGTCGATGTGCTTGAAGGGGTTGAGCGTCACGCGGCCCATGCGCGCGGCGGTCGGGTCGCCGTAGTGGCGCGCCACGTAGCCGTGGGCCGCTTCGTGCACGGTGATGGCGAACAGCACCGGCAGGGCGTAGATGAGGACGGTCTGGATCAGGTTGGAAAGGTTCACCGGGTGCATTGTCTCTTATGCCCCTGCGGCCCCTTGGCAGCCCGGGCGACGAATGCCAACGAAACAATAGCAGCAAACGCTTGCTGGATAAGCGCTGGAGGCCAATTTCTACCGAAAATACCCGGGCACTACAGCCCCAGCGCCGCGAGCGGCCCGCGCCCCTGGCGCAGCAGCTCGGGCTCGCCGCCGTGCTCCATGGCGGTGAGGTCGAGCACGGTGGTCGGCTCGGACGGGCAGGCGCCGTCGTCGATCACCCCGTCGATCAGCTTGGCAAAGCGCGCCAGGATGTCCTGCGCGTCGTTCATGGGCTCCTGCTCGCCGGGCGGGATCAGCGTGGTGCCGAGCAGCGGCCCGCCGTGCAGCGCCAGCAGGGTCAGCAGGCTCTGGCGCGTCGGCACGCGCAAACCGATGGTCTTGCGGCTGGGGTGGCTCACGCGGCGCGGCACTTCCTTGGTCGCGTCGAGGATGAAGGTGTAGGGGCCGGGCGTGCCGAGCTTGAGCAGCCGGTACTGGCGGTTGTCCACGCGGGCGTAGCTCGCCAGCTCGGACAGGTCGCTGCACAAGAGCGTCAGGTGGTGCTTGTCGTCCACGCCGCGGATGCGGCGCAGCCGGTCGACGGCCGCCTTGTCGTCCAGGTGGCAGACCAGGGCGTAGCTCGAATCGGTCGGCACCGCCAGCACGCCGCCCTGCTGCAGCAGGCTGGCCGCCTGTTTCAGCAGGCGCGGCTGCGGATTCTCGGGGTGGACTTCGAAATGCTGGGCCACGGCGCGTCTCTGGACAAGTTCTAGATACCGCGCTCAGGCGGTGTGGATGCGCGCGGCCACTAGGTCCCAGGCGGGCTCCAGGTCGGCTGGCAGGGGCGCGAGCGTACCCAGGTCGGTGTGGGATTCGTCGGGGCTGTGGAAATCGCTGCCGCGCGACGCCGCCAGGCCCAGCTCGCGGGCCATGTCGGCATAGCGCGCCGCCTCGGCCGCGCTGTGGCTGCCGGTGACGACCTCGACGGCGCGCCCCCCGTGCTGCTGGAACTCGGAAAACAGCGCGAACTCCTCGTTCGCCGTGAAGCGGTAGCGCGCCGGGTGGGCCACCACGGCCACGCCGCCGGCCTGGGTGATCCAGCGCACGGCGTCCCCCAGAGCGGCCCAGCGGTGCGGCACGTAGCCGGGCTTGCCTTCGGTGAGGTATTTGCGAAACACCTCGGAGGTGTCGCGGCAGACGCCGGCTTCCACCAGAAAGCGGGCGAAATGGGTGCGCGAGACGAGTTCGGGGTTGCCCACGAAGTGCAGCGCACCTTCGTACGCGCCCTCTATGCCCACGGCCGCCAGCTGCGCCGCCATGTCGCGTGCGCGCGCGAGGCGCCCGCCGCGCGTCGCCGCCAGGCCCTGCACCAGTTGCGCGTCGGTCGGGTCAAACCCCAGCCCGACGATGTGCACCGTGGTGCCGGCGAAGGTGACGGAGATCTCCACGCCGCTCAGGTAGGCCAGGCCCAGCGCCTGCGCCGCCGCGAGGGCACGCTGCTGGCCGCCGACTTCGTCGTGGTCGGTCAGCGCCCACAGGTCCACGCCGTTGGCGTGCGCGCGCGCCGCCAACACCTCGGGGGCGAGGGTGCCGTCCGAGACGGTGGAGTGGCAGTGCAGGTCGGCGTTGGAGTACGGGGTCACCTTCGCATCTTACGGGCTTGCCCGGACAGGTGCAGAGCCGAGGCCCCGCGCGAGCGGATCGGAATGGATGGAATGGCGCAACGCGCCGCGCCGCAGCGCGCTGTACCGCGGAGCGCGCAACCGCTATGGATGCACTGGCTGAAAACGCCCTGCAACTACGCGCTGCAGGCCAATTTCTCTTGAGATCCTGCGCCGGTCCAGCGTGCGGGCCGGGGCTTCGCGCTCCCCTACAATGCGCGCCCTTTTCGCCAAAAATCCGCCATGCCTCTGCCCCAGCCCCCCAACGGCGCCCTGCGCCCCCTGCCGGCCCTGATCTTCGCCAGCCGCTGGCTGCAACTGCCGCTCTACCTTGGCCTGATCGCGGCGCAGGCCGTGTACGTATTCCATTTCTGGGTTGAGCTGGTGCACCTGCTGGAAGCGGCCTTCGGCAGCCAGGACGCCCTGCAGGCGCTGGTCGCCAATCTTGGCTACAAGGCCGACGTGCAGATCACCCGGCTGAACGAGACCATCACCATGCTGGTGGTACTCGGCCTGATCGACGTGGTGATGATCTCCAACCTGCTCATCATGGTCATCGTCGGCGGCTACGAAACCTTCGTCAGCCGCATGCATCTGGAGGGCCACCCCGACCAGCCCGAGTGGCTCAACCACGTCAACGCCTCGGTGCTCAAGGTCAAGCTGGGCATGGCCATCATCGGCATCAGCTCGATCCACCTGCTCAAGAGCTTCATCAACGCCGCCAACTACGACGTGAAGGTGCTGATGTGGCAGACCATCATCCACATCGTCTTCCTGCTCAGCGCCCTGGCCATCGCCATGACCGACCGGCTGATGGGGGCCTCGCACGCGGCAGCGAACGGCAAGCACTGAGACGGCGGTCACGCCGCCGCCTGCACCCCTTCCACCAGAAACTGCACCCGCCGCTCGCCCTTCCACTCGTTCACATCGAGCCGGAAGGCCAGCAGCACGCGCGCGGGGAGTTGCTCGGTGTGGCCGAACCAGATGCCGTCCACCGGGCGGCCCTGGTGCATGAGCTTGAGCGAGAGGTGGCGCTCGCCGACCAGGCGCTGGCTCAGCACCTGCACTTCGTCGCTGAAGGTCGGCGGCGCGAAGCCCTGGCCCCAGACCTCGCGGTGCAGGGTGTCGACCAGGTCGGCGCGGCAGTATTCGGGCGCCAGGGCGCCGTCGGTCTCGATGCGGCGGGTGAGGGCGGCGGCGTCCAGCCACTCGCGCGCCACCTGCGCCAGGGCGCGCTCGAACACCGCGAACTGGTTGGCCGCCAGCGTGCAGCCCGCCGCCATGGCGTGGCCGCCGAATTTGAGCAGCACGCCGGGGTGGCGCTTGGCGACCAGGTCGAGCGCGTCGCGCAAGTGAAAGCCGGCGATCGAGCGGCCCGAGCCCTTGAGTTCGCCATGGGCGCCGGGGGCGCTGCTCGGGGCGAAGACGAAGGTGGGGCGGTGCAGCTTGTCCTTGATGCGCGAGGCGACGATGCCGACGACGCCCTCGTGGAAGTCCTGATCCAACACGCTGATGGCCGGTGGCGGCTCGGCGCCTTCCTCGAACAGGTTCTCGGCCAGCAGCAGCGCCTGCTCGCGCATCCCGCCCTCGATGTCCCGGCGCGCGCGGTTGATGGCGTCGAGCTGGCCGGCGAGCTCGGCGGCGCGGCCGGCGTCGTCGGTGCGCAGGCATTCGATGCCCAGCGACATGTCGGCCAGGCGGCCGGCGGCGTTGATGCGCGGGCCGAGCGCAAAGCCGAAATCGAAGGCGGTGGCCGCTTCCATCCTGCGGCCGGCCGCCGCAAACAGCGCGGCGATGCCCGCCGGCGCCTGGCCGGCGCGGATGCGCTTGAGGCCCTGCGCCACCAGACGGCGGTTGTTCGCGTCCAGCCGCACCACGTCGGCCACGGTGCCCAGGGCGACGAAGGGCAGCAGCGGGTCGAGCTTGGGTTGCAAGGGCTTGTTCGCCCCCACGCTTGCCACTGCGTGTGCTGCGCTGCCCGCCGAGGGGGCGCTCGCACCCTGGGGCGGCCCGGCGGTGCTCGGTGCGTCGAAGATGCCCCGCGCGCGCAGCTCGGAGCGCAGCGCGAGCAGCACGTAGAACATCACGCCGACGCCGGCCAAGGATTTGCTCTCGAAGGTGCAGCCCGGCTGGTTCGGGTTGACGATGGCGTCCGCCGCCGGCAATTGCGCGCCCGGCAGGTGGTGGTCGGTGATCAGCACCGACAGGCCCAGCGCCTTGGCCTCGGCCACGCCCTCGCAGCTGGCGATGCCGTTGTCCACGGTCACCAGCAGGCGCGCGCCGCTGGCGTGCACGCGCCGGGCGATGGCCGGGGTCAGGCCGTAGCCGTCCACGACGCGGTCGGGAACGAGGTAATCCACATGCCGCGCGCCCAGGAGGGCGAGGCCGCGCAGCGCCACGGCGCAGGCGGTGGCGCCGTCGCAGTCGTAGTCGGCGACGATGCAGATGCGCTCGCCGGCGGCGATGGCGTCGGCCAGCAGGCGCGCGGCAGCGTCCATGCCCTTGAGGCCGGCGGGCGGCAGGAGGCGCGCCAGTCCGTCGTCGAGTTCGTCGCGGCTTTGCACGCCGCGCGCGGCGTACAGGCGCGCCAGCAGCGGGTGCACGCCGGCCTGCTCCAGCGCCCAGGCGGCACGCGGAGGAACTTGTCTTGCTACTATCTTCATAGCTGCGAAAGCACGTCGGACAAGCGCTGGGGCCTGAAAAAGCTTGAAATTTTGGCGCCCAGGCCGCGCGGCGCGCTCTGCCAGGTCAGGGCGGCGCGCTCGCCGCACAGCGTCAGGCGCACCGCTTCGCCCTGCGCCGCGCGTTCCGCCAGGGCGGCGATGGGGCCGGCGTCCAGCGCCTGCCAGGCGGCGCGCCAGGCGGGCCAGTCCTCGCGCAGCGCCGGAGCGCGCAAGCTGTCTTCCACTTGCGGCGGTTCTGCCGGGGCGAGGCCGGGCGGCAGGGCGCCGGCGCCGTGCAGCCAGAAGGCGTTGACGGGTGCCAGGCCGCGCGCCTCGCGCGCATCGTTCAGCGCGTGGGTGTAGAGCAGCATCTGCATCTCGCTGTGCAGGCGGCGCAGGGGCGCGGCGGCCGGCGCGTCGCTCAGCCAGGCGCGCACGTCGCGCTGCACCACGCGGTCGAGCGAGGCGGTGGCGATGCCGGCCAGCGGCGCGCCGCTCGCCAGCCAGCGGCCGGGCTGCGCGTAGTGCAGGGCGATGCCGTCCTGCGCGAACCAGGGCGCCATGGCGGCCAGCAGCGCGCGCGATTCGTCCTCGCCGAGCTGCAGATCCTCCGGGTTGGAGAGCGTGACGTGGTCGGTGCGCACCTGCCAGTGGCAGGGCGTGACAAAGGCCCAGACCGTACCCGGGGCCTCGCCTCCCAGCCCGGTGCGGGCGGCGTGCCAGGCGGCGAAGGGAATGCACCCGTCGGCGTCGCCCAGGCCGAGCGCGCGGCCCAGGGCGCGCTCGTGCGGCGGGGAAAAACGCTCTTCGTCCTGCACGTCGGCGGGCAGGGGCGAGAGGCGTTTGAGCAGGCGTTCCAGCTGGGGCAGTTGCAGGCCTTGCAGGGCGTGCGGCTGGCTCTGTGGGGTGGCCGCCGCCCAGGGCAGCAGCAAATGGGGCGTGTCCGACATGGCGGCGATTGTGCGCCGGGGCACAATCCGCCTCTCATGCAAATTCCCTACGAACTGGCCCTGGGCTGGCGCTATACCCGCGCTGGGCGCGCGACGCGGCGCAATGGCTTCATCTCCTTCATCTCGGGCGTGTCCATGCTGGGCATCGCGCTGGGCGTGGCGGCGCTGATCATCGTGCTCTCGGTGATGAACGGGTTCCAGAAGGAGGTGCGCGACCGCATGCTCAGCGTCGTCGCGCACATTGAAATCTTCGTCCCCGGCGGCGCCGCGATGGCCGACCCGGCGACCACCATGGAGGAAGCGCGGCGCAATCCGCAGGTGCTGGGTGCGGCGCCTTTCGTCTCGGCGCAGGCGCTGCTGGCGCGCGGCGAGGACATGAAGGGCGCCCTGGTGCGCGGCATCGACCCGGCGCACGAGGCCGAGGTGACGGAGCTGGCCAGCGCCAACGCCGCCGCGGTGCAGGCGCTCACGCCGGGGTCTTTTCACGTGGTGCTGGGCAGCGAGCTGGCGAGCGCGCTGGGCGTGCAGGCGGGCGACGTGGTGACGCTGATCGCACCCTCGGGCCAGGTGACGCCGGCCGGCGTGGTGCCGCGCCTCAAGCAGATGACGGTGGCCGGCACCTTCAACTCCGGCCACTACGAATACGATTCCACGCTGGTGCTGCTGCACATCGAGGACGCCGAGCGCATCTTCCGCCTCGAAGGCCCGACCGGCGTGCGCCTCAAGCTCGCCGACCTGCACCAGGCGCGCGAGGTCGCGCAGCAGCTTGCCGGCACGCTCAGCGGCAACCTGCTGATCCGCGACTGGTCGCAGCAGAACCGCACCTGGTTCGCCGCCGTGCAGCTGGAAAAACGCATGATGTTCATCATCCTCACGCTCATCGTCGCCGTGGCGGCCTTCAACCTCGTGTCCACGCTGGTGATGACGGTGCAGGACAAGCGCGCCGACATCGCCATCCTGCGCACCCTGGGCGCGAGCCCGCGCAGCATCATGGGCATCTTCGTCGTGCAGGGCGCCATGGTGGGGGTGATCGGTACCCTGGCCGGGCTGCTGCTCGGCCTGTCCATCGCCTACAACGTGGACGTCATCGTGCCGGCCATCGAGCAGATGCTGCACGCGAGCTTCCTGCCCAAGGACATCTACCTCATCAGCGAGATGCCGAGCGAGCCGCAGGAATCGGACATCGTGCCGATCGCGCTCATCTCGCTGGTGCTGGCCTTCGTCGCCACGCTGTACCCGAGCTGGCGCGCCAGCCGCGTGAACCCCGCTGAGGCCTTGCGCTATGAATAATCTAGCTACTAAGGCTTATTCAGCGAGCGCTGGTGGCCAAAAAGACACGAAAAATGACGTGGTGCTGCAGGCGCGCGGCCTGACCAAGCGTTTCACCGAGGGGCGGCTGGACGTGACCGTGCTGCAGGGCGTGGACCTGGAGGTGCGCGCCGGTGAGACGCTGGCCATCGTTGGCGCCTCGGGCTCGGGCAAGAGCACGCTGCTACACCTGATGGGCGCGCTCGACGCGCCCACGTCGGGCAGCGTCTGGCTGCTGGGCCAGGACCTGGCGCGGCGCTCGGCGGCCGAGCAGGGAATGCTGCGCAACCAGCACCTGGGCTTCGTCTACCAGTTCCACCACCTGCTGCCCGAGTTCAGCGCGCTCGACAACGTCGCCATGCCGCTGCGCATCCGGCGCCTGCCGTACGCCGAGTGCACGCGCCAGGCGCAAGCCATGCTGGCGCACGTCGGCCTGGCGGACCGGGTGCAGCACCGGCCGGCGGAGCTCTCGGGCGGCGAACGCCAGCGCGTGGCGATCGCGCGCGCCCTGGTCACGCGCCCGGCCTGCGTGCTGGCCGACGAGCCCACCGGCAACCTGGACCGCGCCACCGCCGAGGGCGTGTTCCAGCACATGCTGCAACTGGCGCGCGAGCAGGGCACGGCCTTTGTGATGGTGACGCACGACGAGCAGCTCGCCGCGCGTTGCGACCGGCGCCTGCGCCTGGTGGCGGGGCGGCTGGCGGAGGCCTGATGGCGGCGCCCCGCGCACCCGGTACGCAGCTCCAGGGCCCTCCCCAGGCCCCGGAGGGCCCGGAAGACGCGCTCATCCGCCAGGCGCACCGCCGCTCGGCCGCCTTCGGCCTGCTGGAGCGCGATGCGCCCGATTTTTCCAGCGCGCTGCGGGGCGACCTGCGCAGCGCGCTCGACGAGAACCGCTTCCTCTTCCAGCACGCGGCGCCGGTGATGGAGACGCTCTACGGCCAGATCGTCAACACCCACAGCATGGTGCTGCTGACCTCGGCGCGCGGCATGGTGCTGCACACCCTGGGCGACGCCGATTTCCTGGAGAAGGCCTCGCGCGTCGCCCTGACCCCGGGCATGGACTGGTCGGAGCGCAGCAAGGGCACGAACGCCATTGGCACCGCCCTGTCGGAGCAGGAAGCGCTCACCGTGCACGGCAGCCAGCACTACATGGATGCGAACAAGATCCTCACCTGCTCGTGCGCCCCCATCTTCGACCCGTACGGGCAGGTGATCGGCGCGCTCGACGTGACGGGGGACCAGCGAAGCATCCACCAGCACACGCTGGCGCTGGTGCGCATGTCGGCGCAGATGATCGAGAACCACATGTTCGCCGACATCTTTCCCAAGGCGATCCGCATCCATTTCCACACGCGCCCGGAATTCCTCGGCACCCTGGTCGAAGGCATCGCCGTGTTCTCGCCCGAGGGGCGCTTCATTTCCGCCAACCGCAGCGCGCAGTTCCAGATCGGCCTGCCGTTCGCGGCCCTGCAGGCGCACACCTTCCCCTCGCTGTTCGGCATTCCGCTCTCCGCGCTGTTCGAGTTGTTCGGCGGCACCGAACCCGCGCCGCGCCAGCTGGTGCTGCACAACGGCGTGGCGGCCTGGTGCCGCGCGGCGTTCCAGGCCGCCGCGCCGTGGTCGGCCGCCCCCCAGCCCGCCCCGCGGGCGCCCGCTGCCGCGCCGGTGGCGCGGCGGGCGCCCCCGTCCTCCCCCCCCGACCCCCACACCCGCGGCCCGCCGGCGGCCCCCGTCATCGACAAGCTGCGCCGCGTGCAGGGCAAGGACATCCCCATCCTGCTGCTGGGCGAGACGGGCACCGGCAAGGACCTGCTCGCCCAGGCGATCCACGGCGATTCGCCGCGTGCCGGGCAGGCCTTTGTTTCGGTGAACTGCGCCTCCATCCCCGAAACGCTGATCGAATCCGAGCTCTTCGGCTACGAGGAGGGCGCCTTCACCGGCGCGCGCAAGAAGGGCGCGACCGGCAAGATCCTGCAGGCCCACGGCGGCACGCTGTTCCTCGACGAGATCGGCGACATGCCGGCCCACCTGCAGGCCCGGCTGCTGCGCGTGCTGCAGGAGCGCAAGGTCAGCCCGCTCGGCGCGGGCCGGGAGGTGGACGTGGACATCGCCGTGGTCTGCGCCACGCACAAGAACCTCAAGGACCTGATGGCGCGCGGCGACTTCCGCGAAGACCTCTACTACCGCTTGAACGGCCTGGTGCTGCGCCTGCCGGCGCTGCGCGAGCGCAGCGATTTCGAGCCGGTGGCGGGCCGCATCCTGAAGCTCCTCGCCGGGGACGGCCCGGCCCAGGCGCTCGCGCCCGAGGTCATGGAGGTGTTCCGGCGCTACCACTGGCCGGGCAACCTGCGCCAGCTGCACAACCTGCTGCGCACCGCGGCCGCCATGGCCGGCACGGGCGGCCGCATCGAACTGGCGCACCTGCCGGACGATTTCCTGGAGGAGCTCCAGCTCGCCCCGCCCAGCCACCCGCTGCCCATGCCGCCGGGTGCGCGCGACCTGCCGCCGCTCGTCACGCTGCCGACCACGCCGGCCGAGATGGCCGCCGCCGGCCAGGCCGAGGTCCAGAGCCTGCAGGAGGTGACGCTGGGCGCCATGGCGCAGATGCTGCGGCTGCACAAGGGCAATGTGTCGGCGGCAGCCAAGGCGCTGGGCGTGTCGCGCAACACCATCTACCGCAAGAAGGACCTGCTCCCGCCCGACGTGCTGCGCGGCTGAGGCCGCGCCGCCCGGCGTGGGATCATGCCGCCATGCCACCCTGGATCGACACGCACTGCCACCTCGACGCGCGCGAGTTCGCAGCCGACGTGGACGCCGTGCGGGCGCGTGCCCGCGCGCGCGGCGTTGGCCACCTGGTGATTCCCGCGGTGGACGTGCACAACTTCGCCGCCGTGGCCGCGCTCGCCCGCCGGCACGGCGACAGTTACGCGCTCGGCATCCACCCGCTGTGCTCCGCCGGCGCGGGCGAGGCCGACCTGCAGGCGCTGGAGCACGCCCTGGACGCCGCGCGCGGCGACCCGGCGCTGGTGGCGGTGGGCGAGATCGGGCTCGACTACTTCGTACCCGGCCTGGACGCCGCGCACCAGGAGGCGCTGCTGCGCGCCCAGCTGCGCCTGGCGCGGCGTTTCGATCTGCCGGTGCTGCTGCACGTGCGCCGCTCGGTGGACCGGGTGCTCAAGGCGCTGCGCGACGTGCCGGTGGCCGGCGGCATCGCGCACGCCTTCAACGGCAGCGTGCAGCAGGCCGAGCGCTTCATCGCCCTGGGCTTCAAGCTGGGCTTTGGTGGCACGCTCACCTTCGAGCGCGCCCTGCAGGTGCGCCGCGCGGCGTGCGCCGTGCCGCCCGAGGCCATCGTGCTGGAGACCGACGCGCCCGACATGCCGCCGCACTGGCTCTACCGCACCGCCGCCGAGCGTGCCCTGGACGGTGCGGCGCAGGCGCGCAACGAACCCGGCGAACTGCCGCGCATCGCGGGCGTGCTGGCCGGGCTGCGCGGGGAAACGCCGGAGCAGCTGGCCGCGCAGACCGCCCGCAATGCGCACGCCGCGCTCCCGCGGCTTGAAATATGAGTAAAAATGGCCTCCAGCGCTTGCGGTGCTTGCCCAGGCAGCTACCAATTCAATAGTCCTACTCCCGCCCTCCTATGGCCTCCCCACGTTCCACCGCGCCGGCCCGCGCCGAGCTGCCCGAAGTCAGCGTGTCCGACGACGGCGAGGTGCGCCACCTGCACCTGGGCACGCCCTGGATCCAGGGCTCCATGCGCATCGCCGCCCCGTTCGACCTGGAGCTCGAATACATCCAGCGCATGATGGCCTGGCTGGTGTTCGTCGACCCGGCCAGCGTTTCCGGGCGCCACGCCATGCAGCTCGGGCTGGGCGCGGGCGCCATCACCAAGTTCTGCCACAAGAAGCTGCGCATGTGCGCCACCGCCATCGAGCTGAACCCGCAGGTCCTGGCGGTATGCCGCGCCTGGTTCAAGCTGCCGCCCGATGGCCCCAAGCTGCGCGTGGTGCTGGCCGATGCGGCCGAGGAAATCCGCGACACCATGTGGCGCGGCACCGTGGATGCGCTCGCCGTCGACCTGTACGACCACCAGGCCGCCGCGCCCGTGCTCGACAGCACCGAGTTCTACGCCGACTGCCGCGCCCTGCTCACCGAGGACGGCTGCATGGCGGTGAACCTGTTCGGCCGCTCGTCGAGCTTCGCCCAGAGCGTGGAGAAAATGGCCACCGCCTTCGGCGAGGACGCGCTCTGGGCATTCAAGCCGACGCGCGAAGGCAACACCGTGGTGCTGGCGCAGCGCACGCGCACGCGCCCCAAGCGCGCCGAACTGGCCCAGCGCTGCGCCGCCGTGCAGGAGCGCTGGGGCCTGCCCACGGCGCGCTGGGTCAACGGCCTGCGGCCGCTGGTCGCTTGAGGCCGCAAAATAACGCCATGACGCATTCCCACGCCATCGCCACCCGCGCCCCCGTCGGCCCGCTGCAATGGGCCCAGATCGTCGAGTGGCTGCGCGCCGACGGCGTCGTCAGCGACGAGGAGGCCGCGCGCACCATCGCCCGCTGCTCGCAGGCCGAAAGCAGCCAGCACCCGCTGGTGCGCCTGGCGAGCGTGGCCATGGAGCGCGCCAGCGACGGCAAGCCGCTGGACATCGAGATGCTGACGCAGTACCTGGCCCAGCGCGTCGGCCTCGACTATTTCCGCATCGACCCGCTGAAGGTGGACGTGGGCAAGGTGGCCGACGTCATGAGCGGCACCTACGCCGAGCGCCACAAGGTGCTGCCGGTGCAGGTGACCCTCAAGGAAGTGGTGGTCGCGACGGCCGAGCCCTTCGTCACCGACTGGGTGGCCGAGGTCGAGCGCCAGGCACGCCGCGCGGTGCGCCGCGTGCTGACCAACCCGCAGGACATCCACCGCTACACGGCCGAATTCTTCGCCCTGGCCAAGTCGGTGCGCGCGGCGCAGAAGGCCGGCGGCAACGCGGTGACCAGCAATTTCGAGCAGCTCGTCGAGCTGGGCAAGAGCAACAAGCAGCTCGACGCCAACGACCAGGGCGTCGTCAAGGTGGTCGATTGGCTCTGGCAGTACGCCTTCGACCAGCGCGCCAGCGACATCCACCTGGAACCCCGGCGCGAGCAGGGCGTGATCCGCTTTCGCATCGACGGCGTGCTGCACCCGGTCTACCAGATGCCCCTGGGCGTGATGAGCGCCATGGTGGCGCGCATCAAGCTGCTCGGCCGCATGGACGTGGTCGAGCGCCGCCGCCCGCAGGACGGCCGCATCAAGACGCGCAACCAGCGCGGCGACGAGGTCGAAATGCGCCTGGCGACGCTGCCCACCGCCTTCGGCGAGAAGATGGTGATGCGCATCTTCGACCCGGACACGGCGGTCAAGGACCTCGACGCACTCGGCTTCACGCCGCACGACGCGCGCCGCTGGGAAGCGCTCATCAAGCGCCCGCACGGCGTGATCCTGGTCACCGGCCCCACGGGCTCGGGCAAGACCACGACGCTGTACTCCACGCTCAAGCGCGTGGCGACCGAGGAGGTCAACGTCAGCACCGTCGAAGACCCGATCGAAATGATCGAGCCGAGCTTCAACCAGACGCAGGTGCAGCCGCAACTCGACTTCAGCTTCTCCGAGGGCGTGCGCGCGCTCATGCGCCAGGACCCGGACATCATCATGGTCGGCGAAATCCGCGACCTGCCGACCGCCGACATGGCCATCCAGGCCGCGCTCACCGGCCACTTGGTGTTCTCCACGCTGCACACCAACGACGCGCCCAGCGCCGTCACGCGCCTGCAGGAGCTCGGCGTGCCGAGCTACCTGATCCACGCCACGCTGCTCGGCGTGCTGGCGCAGCGCCTGGTGCGCACGCTGTGCAAGTCCTGCAAGCAACCCGACGAGATCGCCTCGCACGCCGCGCTGGCCGAGGCCGTCAAGCCCTGGAAGCTCTCGGGCGAATACCGCCCCTACAAGGCCGTGGGTTGCGTCGATTGCCGCATGACGGGCTTTCGCGGCCGCATGGGCCTGTACGAGCTGCTCAGCGTGACCGACAAATTCAAGAACGAGCTGACCCGCGAGCCGTCGATTTCCGCCATGCGCCGCCAGGCCGTGAACGACGGCATGCGGCCGCTGCGGCTGGCCGGTGCGCTGCGCGTCGCCGAAGGCCTGACGACGCTCGAAGAGGTGCTGTCGGCAACGCCGCCGCTGGAGCTCAAATGAAGCGCCTGGCGGGCAAGGCGGCGCTGGTCACCGGCGCCTCGCAAGGCATTGGCCTGGGCATCGCGCTGCGCCTGGCCGAAGAGGGCGCCGACATCGCGCTCAACGTGCTGCAAGACAACGCCGCCGCGGCAGAGACGCAGGCGCGCATCGCGGCGCTGGGCGTGCGCTGCCTGGTACTGCCCTTCGACGTCACCGACCTGCCCGCCATGCGCGCCGCCGTGGAGCGGGCCGTGCAGGGGCTGGGCGCGCTGCACATCCTGGTGAACAACGCCGGCATCGAGAAACGCGCGCCGTTCCTGGAAGTGGCCGAGCAGGATTACGACCGTGTCATGGCGGTCAACCTCAAGGGCGCCTTCTTCCTGGCGCAGGCCTTTGCCGCGCACCGCCAGGCGGCGGGGCAGGGCGGGCGCATCATCAACATCAGCTCGGTGCACGAGAACCTGCCGTTCCCGAACTTCGCGCCCTACTGCCTGAGCAAGGGCGGCATGCGCATGATGATGCGCAACCTGGCCATCGAGCTGGCGCCGCTCGGCATCACGGTGAACAACATCGCCCCCGGCGCCATCGAAACCCCCATCAACGCCCGGCTCATGAACGATCCGGCGCTGAAGAAGCCGCTGCTGGCGCGCATTCCGCAAGGGCGCCTGGGCAAGCCGGCCGACGTTGCCGGCGTGGCCGCCTTCCTGGCTTCGGACGACGCCGACTACGTCACGGCCACCACCACCGTGGTCGACGGCGGCCTGCTCTGGAACTACGCCGAGCAATGAAGGCCAAGGCGATCCACAAGGCGCCGTCGCGCGGCCAGCGCGAACGCCAGGCGGCGCGGGCGCCAGCGCCCGACCGCCTCTCGCCGGCCGACCGCTACCAGGAGCTGTTCGTCGCCGTTCAGGCCGGCGGCGTGTTCGACGACAGCAAGACCTTCGTCGACTGCGCGCCGCGCGCCGCGCCCGCTGCCATCCTGGAGGCCTACCGCGCCGAGCACCGCCAGAGCGGCTTCGACCTGGCGGCGTTCGTGCACCGTTTTTTCGAGCCCACCGCGCCGCCGCGCTCGGAATACGCCTCCCGGCCGGGCCAGGGCCTGTGCGCGCACATCGACGCGCTCTGGAGCGTGCTCACGCGCCACCCGCGCCGGCACGCCGCGCACGCCTCGGCGCTGCAGCTGCCCAAGCCCTACGTCGTGCCGGGCGGGCGCTTTGGCGAGCTGTACTACTGGGATTCGTACTTCACCATGCTGGGCCTCGCGGCCAGCGGGCGCAGCGACCTGCTGGGCGACATGGTGGCCAATTTCTCCTACCTCATCGACACCTACGGCTTCGTGCCCAACGGCACGCGCAGCTACTACCTGAGCCGCTCGCAGCCGCCGGTGTTCGCGTTGATGCTGGAGCTTGCCGGCCAGTACGGCGCGGCCAGCCCGGGCGACCACCTCTGCCAGCTGCGCCAGGAGCACGCGTTCTGGATGGCCGGGGCGCACGAACTGGCCAGCGGGCAGGCCGCGCGCCGGGTGGTGCGGCTGCCGGGCGGCGCACTGCTCAACCGCTATTGGGACGACCGCGACACACCGCGCGAGGAATCCTGGCTGGAAGACGTGGCCACCGCGCGCGCCTGCCAGCGCGAACCCCAGGAGGTCTACCGCAACCTGCGCGCCGCCGCCGAATCGGGCTGGGATTTCAGCAGCCGCTGGCTGACCGAGGAAGCCGTTCCCGTGCCGCAGGACCATTCGGAACGTCCGGCGCGCGCCGCCTCGGCGACGACGCTGACGGCGATCTGCACCACCGATCTGCTGCCGGTCGACCTCAACGCCCTGCTCTACAAGCTGGAGACCACGCTGTCGGTGCTCTCGCACGGTGCTGGCGACGCGGCCGGCGCCGCCGCCTACGCCGCCCAGGCCCAGGCGCGGCGCGCGGCGCTGCACGCGCTGTGCTGGAATGCGGGCGAGGGCGCGTTCTTCGATTACGACTGGCGCAAGGGCGTGCGCCGCCGTTGCCTGACGGCCGCCAGCCTGGTGCCGCTGTTCGTCGGCATGGCCGAACAAGCGCAGGCCGACGCCCTGGCGCGCACCGTCGCGCGCCGCCTGCTCGCACCCGGCGGCCTGGCCACCACCGAGCGCGGCAGCGACCAGCAATGGGACCGGCCCAACGGCTGGGCGCCGCTGCAATGGATGGGCCTGCGCGGCCTGCGCGCCTACGGCCACACGGCACTCGCCGACGAGATTGCCGACCGCTGGCTCGCCACCGTGGCCGAGGTCTACGAGGCCGAGGGCAAGCTGGTGGAGAAATACGCGCTGCGCGAGATGCCCGGCGGCCGCACGCACGGCGGCGGCGGTGGCGAATACCCGCTGCAGGACGGCTTCGGCTGGACCAACGGCGTCACCCGCGCCCTGCTCGCCGAGCACCCGCGGCACGCCGCGCACAGGGCTTGCGCCCGCGTCCCGGCGCAGGGGGCCTGATTTTCTGATTCACGCAATGCACCGACCATGAACGCATCTTCCCGCCGGCCCGACGCCGGGCCGGCGCAGCACCCGCTGCGCGCCCAGCTGCACAACGAAATCCATGCCCGCCCGCCCGAGGCGATCACGGCGCCCGTGGCCTGCCTGCACATCGTCATGCTGGCCGACGAGGCCGGCCGCGAGGCCAGCCGCGCGCACCTGGCGGCGCTGCTGCGCGACCACCACGCGCCCCAGCCGGATGCGCACACCACCCACCTGCGCATGGACCTGGGGGCGTTTCGCATCCGTTGGGAACTGCACACCGAGTTCGTCGCCTGGACCTTCACCGTGCCGCTGCAGACGCAGGGCTTCGGCGAGCGCGAGCCGGTCGGCGCCGGCGCCGCCGTGCCGCGCGAGTGGCTGGCGCAGTTGCCCGGCCAGTGCCTGTGCAGCCTGAACCTGTGGGTGCTGCAGACGCGCGAGTTCGCCGGCGACACGCGCCTCGTCGGCCAGGTGCTGCACGAGGACACGCTGGTCGCCTCCACCGTCGCCGGCGGGCACGGCGAGGTCTACACCGATTTCGCCCTGCACGCCGACGGCAGCTCGCGCATGGTGCTGCTGGTGGGGGGCATGACGCCGCGCCGCGCCGGCCGCCTGGTGCAGCGCCTGCTGGAGATCGAGACCTACCGCATGGCTGCCCTGCTGGGCCTGCCGGCGGCGCGCGACGCCGCGCACGAACTGGCCAGCGCCGAGGGCGAGCTGGCCGCGCTGGCCGACGCCATCCGCAGCGCCGACCGCAACGCCGAGGCCGGCCTGCTCGACCGCCTGACGCGCCTGGCCGGCCAGGTGGAGAGCCAGTTCGCCGCCACGCATTCGCGCTTTTCGGCCAGCAGCGCCTACTTCGAACTGGTGGACCGGCGCATCGCCGACATCGACGAGTCGCGCCTCGCCGGCCTGCAGACCATCGCCGAATTCATGGACAGGCGCCTCTCGCCCGCGCGCGCCACCTGCGACTGGGCCGCGCGGCGCCAGGAAGCGCTCTCGCGCCGCGTCTCGCGCATCAGCAACCTGCTGCGCACGCGCGTCGAGATCGAGCAGCAGCAAAGCAGCCAGCAACTGCTGGCCAGCATGAACCGGCGCCAGGACCTGCAGCTGCGCCTGCAGGCCACGGTGGAGGGGCTGTCCGTCGCCGCCATCACCTACTACATCGCCGGGCTGGTGAGCTACCTTGCCAAGGGCGGGCAGAAAATCGGCTGGCCGCTGGCGCCGGAGATCACGGCGGCGCTGGCGATCCCGGTGGTGGCGCTGTCGGTCTGGTGGTCGCTGCGGCGCATGCACCAGCGCATGTTCCACGCCCCGACCTGAATGCACGGAAAATTTGGTTAAAAAGTGCCTCCAGCGCTTACTCCAACTGACCAGGCAGCTAGCAAAAGAAGAGCGGTTGGCCTGACGCTCGCGGTGCTCGGCGCCATTGCCTTCAGCGGCAAGGCGATCATCGTCAAGCTTGCCTACCGCTACGGCGTGGACGCGGTCACGCTCATCATGTACCGCATGCTGTTCGCCCTGCCGCTGTTCGCCGCCATGGCCTGGTGGGCCAGCCGGGGCCAGCGGCCGCTCACCCGGCGCGACTGGGCGGGTGTGCTGGGCCTGGGGTTTTCCGGCTACTACCTGGCGAGCTTTCTCGATTTCGCCGGCCTGGCCTTCATCACCGCCAGCCTGGAGCGGCTGATCCTGTACCTCAACCCCACGCTGGTGCTGCTGCTCGGCTGGGCGCTCTACGGGCGCGGCGTGCGCGCGGGGCAGGTGCTGGGCATGGCGGTCAGCTACGCCGGCGTGGTGCTGGTGTTCGGCCAGGAGGCCGCGCACCAGGGCGCGGGCGCGGCCTGGGGCGCGCTGCTGGTGCTGGGCAGCGCCATGAGCTACGCGGTCTACCTGGTGTACAGCGGCGAACTGGTCAAGCGCCTGGGCGCGCTGCGCCTCGTCGGGCTGGCGACCACCGTGGCCTGCGTGCTGTGCCTGCTGCAGTTCGTGCTGCTGCGCCCGCTCAGCGCGGCGCTGGTGGCGCCCGAGGTGGTGTGGCTCTCGCTCCTCAACGCCCTGCTGTGCACGGCGGCGCCGGTGCTGATGGTGATGATGGCGATCGAGCGCATCGGCGCCAGCGCCGCCGCCCAGACCGGCATGCTCGGGCCGATGGCGACCATCCTGATGGGCGTGTGGTGGCTGGGCGAGCCGTTCACGGCCGGCATCGCCCTGGGGACGGCGCTGGTGATCGCCGGCATCTTCGTCTTCTCGCGCGCCTCGCGCTGACACGTTCCGTGCCGGCCGGCGCCGCGCCGGCCGCGCGCCTACTGCTTGCGCTGGGGCTTGCGCGCGGGCTTGGGCGCCGGGGCGGTGGTCGCTGCCGCTGCGGCTGCGCCCGCCCCGGTGGCAGCGGCGGCGGCCGCCGGGCTGCCGCCCGCACCGCCCAGGCGCTGCGCGACCGTGACCGGCCCGGCGCCGGAAAAGCCGTCGAGCCGGGTGCCCATGGCCTGCTGGAGCTGGTCCAGGCGCTGCTCGGCCGGCGGGTGGGTGGCCAGCGCCAGCGTGAACATGGGGTTGCCCGGCGCTGCCGCGCGCAGCACCTGCAGCGCAGCGGGCAGGCCGTACGGGTCGAACCCGCTTTGCGCCGCCAGCGCCACGCCGTGGCGGTCGGCTTCGTACTCGTCGGCCTGGTCCAGGCCGCGCGCGTACAGGTTGCGGCCGAGCGCCAGGATCTGCGAGCTCACCATCTGGCCGACGGCGTTGGTGCGGATCTGCGAAGCCACGAGCTGCGTCAGCACGCCCGACTGCGCGGTCTTGCGCATGGCCTGCAAGTGGTGGCGCTGCGTCACGTGGGTGATCTCGTGCGCCAGGATGCCGGCGAGTTCGGATTCGTCGGCGCAGCGGTCGATCAGGCCCTTGGTGACGAAGACGTAGCCGCCCGGTGCGGCGAAGGCGTTGTAGCCGGGGTCGTCGAGCACCACGAAGGTCCAGGGCAGTTCGGGCCGTGTGGACTGCAGGCTGATCCAGCGGCCCAGCTGGTTGACGTAGCGCTGCAGGCGCTCGTCCGGGTGCAGCGGCTTGCTGCCGAGCAGCACGGCGGCCAGCTGGCGGCCGATCTGGATCTCGTGCGGCTCGTCGATGGTTTCCACCGAGCGGCTGAGCAGGCTCACGAGGTCGTCGCCCTGGCCGGCTGCCGGGGCCGCCGGGGCACCGGTGATGGCGCCGAGCAGGCCGCCGGGCGAACTGCCGCCGGAGCGGCTGCCGCCCAGCGAGTTCAGCAGGTTCATGACGTCCTGGGCCTGGCCCAGGGTGGGGGCCAGCGCCAGGGCGGCGCAGGCCAGGCCGGTGCGCAAGAGCGCGCGCAGGGGGGTGCGGGAGCGGGTGGGGCTGTGCATGGCGGCCTCAGTTCGGGCTGAAGTTCTCGTTCATGGGGCTGGCGCCGCCGGCCGGCCCGCCGGTGGCGGCCGGGCGCGGCGGCTCGGGCAATGGCGGAACGTTCTGGCGCTGCAGCGCCGCGGCACCGGCAAAGCGCCGGGCCTGCTGGGCGTTCACGCGCTGCTGCTCGGCCTGGCCGACCGCCGCCAGGTTGGGCTGGGCGTTGGTGATGTCTTCCGCCTCCAGGCCGCGGATGCCGGCCGTGGACGTGGCCGTGGTGCTGCCGCTGTTGCCGCCGAACAATCCGCCCAGGCTGCGCAGGCCGCCGGTGGCGGCGTTGCCGGAGGCCGGCGCCGCGCTGGCACGCGTGCCGACGTCGAACATGTGCACCCAGCCGGCGCTGCCCTGGGGCGTGCGCACCTTGATCCACGAGCCCTTGCGCTCGCCGGTGCGCTCGACCGCGCTGTTGGCGGCCAGGGGGCCGAGGCTGGCGCCGCTGGCACCGGGCGCGTCGCGCAGCTCGGTGGCGCGCTGGATCACCGAGGCGTCCTGCTGCGCGTGCGCCGCCACGGCCAGCGCCGCGCCCACGGCCGCCGCCAGCAGGGCGCGGGAAATCGGTCCGGGTTTCATCAAACGTCCCTTTATCATCGTTGACCACGAATGGCGAGCGGGGGATTGTTATGGATTTGGGTATTGCCGGCAAATGGGCGTTGGTCTGCGGCGCAAGCAAGGGCCTGGGCCTGGGGTGCGCGCGCGCTCTGGCGCGCGAGGGTGTGAACCTGGTCATCAATGCACGGGGCGCGGATGCCCTGGAGCAGGCTGCTAGAGAGTTAATAGCTGAAAACGCTGACAGGGTAAGCGCTGGAGGCCAAAAAGACCCGAAAATTTCGGTGCTTACTGTGGCCGCCGACATCACCACCGAAGCGGGCCGCGCAGCCGTCTTCTCGGTCGCGGGCGGGCCGGGGACGGATTTCGACATCGTCGTCACCAACGCCGGCGGCCCGCCGCCGGGCGACTTCCGCGACTGGGAGCGAGACGCCTGGATCGCCGCGCTCGACGCCAACATGCTGGCGCCCATCGCGCTGATGCGCGCCACGGTGGACGGCATGGCGGCGCGCGGCTTCGGCCGGGTGGTCAACATCACCTCGAGCGCGGTGAAGGCGCCGATCGACATCCTGGGGCTGTCCAACGGCGCGCGCAGCGGCCTGACGGGGTTCGTCGCCGGCGCGGCGCGCAGCCCGCTCGCCGCGCGCGGCGTCACCATCAACAACCTGCTGCCCGGCAAGTTCGACACCGACCGGCTGGCAACCACCTTCGCTGCCGCGGCGGCCCGGAGCGGCCAGAGCGCCGATGCCGTGCGCCAGGCACAGATGGGCGCCATTCCGGCCCGGCGCCTGGGCCGGCCGGAGGAATTCGGCGCCGTCTGCGCTTTCCTGTGCAGCGTGCACGCGGCGTACCTGACGGGGCAAAACCTGCTGCTCGACGGCGGCGCCTACCCCGGCGCGTTCTGAGACGCAGCAGTGTTCCGGCGGCCCCGGCCTGGTGCAGAATGGGCCGGACGGCGCCCCAACCACCCATGCCCTTGATTCGTACGCTCACCGTCCTGCTGGTGTTTTGCCTTGGCCTCCTGCCGTGGGGCGGGGCGGTGGCCCAGGCGCAGGGTGCGGCGGCCCCCGGTTGGCCGACGATCCGCGTCATCGGCGGACTCGCGGGCGTCGGCCAGTACACGCGGCTGGAGGAGCCTTTCTGGTCGCGCGAGGTCGAACGCCTCTCCGGCGGCAAGTACCGCGCCAGCATCGTCCCCTTCGACCGCGCCGGCCTGCCCGGCGCCGACATGCTGCGCTTCCTGCAGCTGGGCGTGGTGCCGTTCGGCACCGTGCTCATGAGTTCCTTCGGGGCGCGCTTTCCGCAATACGCCGCCGCCGACCTGGCAGGCCTGAATCCCGACATGCAGACACTGCGCGCGCACCTGGCGGCATTCCGCCCCTACCTGGAGCGGACGCTGCGCGCCGAGCAGGGCGTCGAGGTGCTGGCCATCTATATCTACCCCGCGCAAATGTTGTTCTGCAAGCACCCGATCGCTTCGCTCAGCGACTTGCGCGGCTGGCGCGTGCGTGTGTCCTCGGTGGCCCAGGCCGATTTCGTCGAGGCGCTGGGTGCCGAACCGGTGCACACGGCGTTCGCCCAGCTCGCGCCGCGTTTCCAGGCGGGCGCGCTCGATTGCGCCGTGACGGGCACCATGTCGGGCAACACCATCGGCCTGGCCGACCTGACCAGCCACCTCTACGCCTTGCCGATCACCTGGGGCATGGCCATCTTCGGCGCCAACCAGGCCGCCTGGCAGGCGCTGCCGGCGGACCTGCGCACCCTGCTGCGCACCGAGCTGCCCAAGCTCGAAGCGGCCGTGTGGGCGGAATCCGAGCGCGACACCGTCCAGGGGCTGGACTGCAACGGCGGCAAGCCGGGCTGCGTGGCCGGCCGGCCCGGCAAGATGCGCATCGTCGAACCCTCGGCGGCCGACAAGCAGCGCAGCCGCGAGATCTTGGCCGCCACGGTGCTGCCGCGCTGGCAAAAGCGCTGCGGCCCGGACTGCGAGCAGGTCTGGGCGAACACCATCGGCCGGACGTTCTCGCCCCCGGCGCGTACGCCATGAGGCGCGCGCTGGCCTCGCGCGCGCAATCGGCTGTCTGGGCCGTCGTGGTCTTCTTCGCCAGCGCCCTGGCGCTGGTGGCGCTGACGCAGGTGCTCGCGACGCGCAGCAGCACGCTGGAGGAGGCCGACCGGGAACTCGCCCGCTACGTGTCCGGCGCCGAGGCCGCGCTCAACCGCGCCTTCCTCAGCGTGGACGTGCTGCTCGCCGGGGTCGGTGAACTGCTGGGTCTGCAGGCGAGCGCTCCCGGATGGGTACACCCCGAATCGGCCAGCGCCATGCTGGCGCGTACCACCCGCTCCAACCTGAGCATCCGGGTGCTGGCCGTGCTCGATGGCAATGGGCAGGTGCTGGCTTCCTCCGACCCGCGCGGCGCTGAGATCCAGCTGCAGCTGCCGGAGGGGTTCCTGAAGCATGCCTTGGCGCCGGCGGTGTCGGTGATGGTATTGAGCCAGACGGTGCAAAACCCCGCCAGTTCGGAGAACGTCGTCTACGTGGCGCGCCATCTGCGCAGTGGCAGCGGTGAAGTGCTGGTGGCCGTGGCAGAGGTGCCGATCGTCGCGCTGGCCTCGGTGCTGTCGCAGGACGCGCAGATTCCCGACCTGCAGGTGGTGCTGGAGACCGGCGCCGGCGCGCGCCTGCTGACCATGCCGCCGGTCGGTAGCGCCGCCCCCGCACCGGCGCCGCTGCGCGACGTGCTGGCCACGCCCTCCTGGGACATGGCCACGCGGCTGACGGGCGCGCCCGGGCGCGTCGTGGCGCGCGCGCTGATCTACGACGACCTCTGGATCTCGGCCAGCCTGTCGCAGGAAGCAGCGCTCGAATCCTGGCGCAGCAGCGCGCAGGCCGTGGCCATCGTCAGCGCGCTGTTCGCGCTGCTGGGGCTGGGGTCGGCCTACCTGTTCACGCAGTACCTGCGCCGCATGGCCGAAGCGCGCCAGGCGCTCGCGGAATCCAAGACCCAGCTCGACCAGGCCCTCGAAGTCATGACCAGCGGCTTCGTGCTGCTCGACCGGGAGCACCGCGTGGTGCACTGGAACCAGCGCTTCGACCAGATCTTTCCCTGGATCGCCGGCGTGATGGCGCCGCAGCTGCCCTTTCGCGCGGTGCTGGAGGCGGCGGTGGTGCACCACCTGCCCCATGCCAGCGCACAAGAGCGCGACGCCTGGATAGAGCGGCGCCTGGAGGCCCAGAAAGCCTCCACCGGCCCGCACGAACAGGTGCTGCACGACGGGCGCACGCTGGAGATCATGGAGCGGCGCACGCCCGACGGCGGCATGGTCATCACGTACCGCGACATCACCGGCGTGCGCCGCGCGCAGGCCGAGATCGAGACGCTGGCTTTCTACGATCCGCTCACCGGCCTGCCCAACCGGCGCCTGCTGCTCGACCGCCTGGGCCAGGCGACCGAGCGCGCCCAGCGCTCGGGCCAGCTCGGCGCGCTGTTGTTCCTGGATCTGGACCAGTTCAAGAACATCAACGACACGCTCGGCCACGAGACGGGCGACGCCTTGCTGCAGCAGGTGGCGCACCGCCTGCGCGACGGCGTGCGGGCCGCGGACACGGTGGCGCGCCTGGGCGGGGACGAATTCGTCATCATGCTGAGCGATTTGTCCGGCGCCAGCGTGGAGGCGGCGGCGCAGGCGCAGCGCGTGGCGGAAAAACTGCTTGAAGGCCTGCAGCAGCCGTACGTGCTGGGCGGGTATACCCACCAGACCACCGCCAGCCTGGGCGCCACGCTGTTCGGCCAGGCGCCCCAGGCGGCGGCCGAGCTGCTGCGCCAGGCCGACATCGCCATGTACCAGGTGAAGGCGCGGCGCGGCAACGGCCTGTGCTTCTTCGACCCGCAGATGCAAACGGCGATCAACCACCGCGCGCAGCTGGAGGCCGACCTCAAGAGGGCGCTGCGCGCTTCGGAGTTCGTGCTGTACTACCAGCCGCAGTTCGCGCAGGACGGCAGCATGGTCGGCGCCGAGGCGCTGCTGCGCTGGCAGCACCCGGAGCGCGGCCTGGTGCCGCCGGGGGCCTTCATCGCGGCGGCCGAGGAAAGCGATTTGATCGTCTCAATCGGCGCCTGGGTGCTGCGCACGGCCTGCGAGCAGCTGTGCGCGTGGCGGGAGGACCGCCGCACCGAAAACCTCCAGGTTTCCGTGAACGTGAGCGCGCGCCAGTTTCGCCACCCCGGCTTCGTCGAACAGGTGCTGGAGGTGGTGGCCTCGCTGGGCTCACGCGCGCACCTGCTGACGCTCGAACTCACCGAATCGCTGGTGCTCGACAACGTCGAGGAAGCCGTGGCCCGCATGCACCAGCTGCGCACGCGCGGCATCCGGTTTTCGGTGGACGACTTCGGCACCGGCTATTCCTCGCTCGCCTACCTGACGCGGCTGCCGCTGCACCAGCTGAAGATCGACCAGTCCTTCGTGCGCAACCTGGGTACGCGCCCGACCGACGAAGTCATCGTGCAGACCATCATCGGCATGGCGCACAACCTGGAACTCGAAGTGATCGCCGAAGGCGTCGAGACCGAGGAGCAGCGCGCGCTGCTGCACGAATACGGCTGCGGTTTCTACCAGGGCTACCTGCTCGGGCGGCCCATGCCGGTCGCGCAATTGCAGGCCCTGCTGCCGGCGGCGTGAGCCGCGCCGCCGGGGGCTGGCGTCCTAGCGGCGCGAGGACACCAGGATGCCGCCGACGATGAGCACGAACGCCACCGCGTGGTAGGCGTGCGGCGCCTGGCCCAGGAAAGCGGCCGAGAGCAGCGCCGCGAACAGCGGCGTGAGGTTGGAAAAGAAGCCCGCCACCGCCGGCCCGGCACGCTGCACGCCAATGCCCCAGCAGCGGTAGGCCACCACGGCCGGCCCGATGGCGATGAAGACCAGCGCCGCGACGAGCGGCCAGCCCCAATCGATGGCGGTGCGGCCGCTCGCCCACTCGCCCCCGGCCAGCAGGCCCGACCAGCCCAGCCCGAAGACCAGCTGCGCCATCAGGAACGCCGCCCAATCGCCGCGCAGCGGCGCTGGTTCGCTGGTCTTGACGAGCAGCCAGCTGTAGAACGCCCAGGCGATGGTGGCCAGCAGCATGAAGAGGTCGCCAGGCACCAGGCGCAGTGCCAGCAGTTCGCTCCACGCTCCCCGGCTGAGCACCACCAGCACGCCCGCCATGGACAGGACTGCGCCCGCCAGCTGGCGGGAGCCGACGCGCGCGCCGAAGAACAGCGCGCCGACGGCCAGCATCCACACCGGCATGCTGGAGCCAACCAGCGTCACGTTGATCGGCATGGAGGTCTGCAGCGCCAGGTACTGCAGCGCGTTGTACAGGCCGATGCCCAGCAGGCCGAGCAGTGCGTAGCGGCGCCAGTGCGGCCACAGGCCGCTTCGCGGGCTGAGCACGCGGCTGGCCAGGGGGAGCAGGATGGCGAAGGCCAGCAGCCAGCGCAGGAAGTTGAGCGTGAGCGGCGGCACCATGTCGTGCACCACGCGCCCGACGACGGCATTGCCGGCCCAGAGCAGCGGCGCAATGCCGAGCAGGAGCGCCGTGCGCCCCTCGAGTTTTTCTTGCATCGTGCGACTGTAACGGCGGGCTGCAACAGCGGTGCAAACGTGGCAGGATGCAGGGTTTTCAGGAGCGCCCATGAGCCTTGCGATACAAATCCGCCAGAACGGCGGCCCGGAGGAAATGCACCTGGTCGAGGTGGATGTAGGCCAGCCGGGGCCGGGCGAAGTGCGCATCGCGCACCGTGCCATCGGGCTCAATTTCATCGACGTGTACCAGCGCACGGGGCTGTACCAGCTCCCCATGCCGCTCACCCTGGGCATGGAAGCCTCGGGCGTGGTCGAGGCGGTGGGCGAGGGCGTCACCCACTTGGGCGTGGGGGACCGGGTGGCGTACGCCAGCAACCCGCCCGGCAGCTACAGCACTGAGCGCGTGATGCCGGCGCGCTGCGTCTGCCGCCTGCCCGACGCCATCGGTTTTGAAACCGGCGCGGCCATGATGCTCAAGGGCCTGACGGCGCAGTACCTGCTGAAGAAAACCCTGCCGGTGGAAGGCCTGCAGCGCGGCGACGCCGTGCTGTTTCACGCGGCGGCGGGCGGCGTCGGCCTGATCGCCTGCCAGTGGGCGCGCGCCCTGGGCCTGGAACTGATCGCCACGGCCGGGTCGGACGAGAAATGCCAGCTCGCGCTGGCCAACGGCGCCGCGCACGCCATCAACTACCGCACCGAGGACTTCGCCGCGCGTGTCAAGGACATCACCGGGGGCAAGGGCGTGAAGGTGGTGTACGACTCGGTGGGCAAGGACACCTGGGAGAAATCGCTCGACTGCCTGCGCCCCTTCGGCCTGATGGCCAGCTTCGGCAATGCGTCCGGCCCCGTGCCGCCTTTCGCGCCGGGCTCGCTCGGTGCGCGCGGCAGCCTGTACGTCACGCGCCAGACGCTGTTCACGCACATCGCCACGCGCGAGAGCACGCAGGCGATGGCGGACGAACTCTTCGCCGTGGTGGAGAGCGGCCAGGTCAAGATCCACATCGACCAGCGCTACCCCCTGGCCGAGGTGCAGGAGGCGCACCGCGCCCTGGAGGCGCGCAAGACCACCGGCTGCACCATCCTCACACTGGGCTGAAGACTTCCTGCGCGGCTCACCCGGGATAGGGCCCGAGGCCACGCCGCAACCGGGCGCGCTCGCAGGCGTCGGAGCCGGCGGCGAATTCCCGGCACGGCGACGGCCGCCACTCGTAGATGCCACAGGCCACGTGCTCGCCGACCACGCCGGTGAGCGCCGCGCAGCGCGGCGAGCGGTGGTCGGTGCCGCGCATGCGGCTGATGGACGCGGTCACCTCCACCGCCAGGCCCTGGGGAACCTGCCCGCCATGGTCGCTGCGCTCCTCCACCGCGAAATCGACGCGAAAGCTGGCGCAGCAGGCACCGCAGGAAAGGCAGGGGTGGGTCACCCTAGGCGATCTGGCCGAGCAGAAGGTACTCCATGAGTGCCTTTTGCATGGGCATCCTGTTTTGGCTTCGGCACGCGGACTGCGTCCGCTTCACGCCCGCTGCGCGGGCATGAGCCTGTGCCGGAATCGAATGCTGCCGCTTGCGCGTCAGCGCGCTGCATTTCATGCAACGCGCCCGAGCAGAAGGTACTCCATGAGTGCCTTCTGCACGTGCATTCGATTGTGGCTTCGGCACGCCGCCTGCGGCGGCTTCACATCCGCTGCGCGGATATGAGCCTGCGCCGAAACAGGCTGCTGGCGCTGGCGCGCCACCGGCTTGCATTTCATGCAATCCGGCCGAGCAAAAGGTACTCCATGAGTGCCTTCTGCACGTGCATCCTGTTTTCCGCCTCGTCCCAGACGACGGATTGGGGGCCGTCTATGACTTCGGCCTGGACTTCCTCGCCGCGGTGGGCGGGCAGGCAGTGCATGAAGAGGGCGTCGGGCCGGGCGGCGGCCATCATTTCCTGGTCCACGCACCAGTCGGCGAAGGCGCGCTTGCGCTCCTCGTTCTCCGCCTCGTAGCCCATGCTGGTCCAGACGTCGGTGGTCACCAGGTCGGCGCCCTGGCAGGCTTCCAGTGGGTTGCTAAAAAATTGATAGCTGCCGGGGCTTATCCCACCTGCGCCAGCGGCCAATTGTTCATCTATTTCGTAGCCGCGCGGCGTGCTGACGTGCACCTTGAAGCCGAGCAGCTCGGCCGCCTGCAGCCAGGTATTGGCCATGTTGTTGCCGTCGCCCACCCAGGCCACGACCTTGCCCTTGATGGCGCCGCGGTGTTCGATGAAGGTGAAGATGTCGGCCAGGATCTGGCAGGGGTGGAATTCGTTCGTCAGGCCGTTGATCACCGGCACGCGCGAATGCTCGGCGAAGCGCTCGATCTTGGTCTGCTCGAAGGTGCGGATCATCACCAGGTCCACCATGCGGCTGATGACGCGGGCGCTGTCCTCGATGGGCTCGGCGCGGCCGAGCTGGCTGTCGCCCGTGGTCAGGTGCACCACGCTGCCGCCCATCTGGTACATGCCGGCCTCGAAGCTCACGCGGGTGCGCGTGCTCGCCTTCTCGAAGATCATGGCCAGGGTGCGGTCCACCAGCGGGTGGTGCTTTTCGTAGGCCTTGAATTTCTTCTTGATGAGCGCGGCGCGCTCGAACAGGTAGGCGTACTCGTCGGCACTGAGGTCGGCAAATTGCAGGTAGTGTTTCATGGCGGTCTTCATTCGGCCAGCAGGGCTTGGACCAGCGGCTTGAGCCGGGCGACGATGTCGTCGGCTTCCGCCGTGGTGAGGATGAGCGGCGGCACCAGGCGGATCACGCGGTCGGCCGTGACGGACAGCAGCAGCCCGGCCTCGGCGGCGCGCGCGATGAGCGCGCCGCAGGGGCGGTCGAGCTCCACGCCCAGCATCAGGCCCTGGCCGCGCACTTCCGTGACGCCGGGAAGGCTCCCCAGCTCGCGCTGCAGTGCCGCCTTGAGGTGCGCGCCGACCCGGGCGGCGTTGTCCAGCAGGCCGTCCTCCTCCATGATGCGGATGGTCTCGACGCCGGCGCGCATGGCGAGCGGGTTGCCGCCGAAGGTGGTCCCGTGGTTGCCCGGCTGCAGCACTTCGGCCGCCTTGGGCCCGGCGACCACCGCGCCGATGGGCACGCCCGAGCCCAGGCCCTTGGCGAGCGGCATCACGTCCGGCACGATGCCGGCCCACTGATGGGCAAACCACTTGCCGGTGCGGCCCATGCCGCACTGCACTTCGTCGACCATCATCAGCCAGTCGCGCTCGTCGCACAGCTGGCGCAGTTCCTGCAAGTACTTCGCCTGCATGGGGTGGATGCCGCCTTCGCCCTGGATGGTCTCGAAGAACACGGCGACGACGTTGGGGTTGCCTTCGGTCGCGGCGCGGATCGCGGCAATGTCGTTCAGCGGCACGCGGATGAAGCCCTCGACCAGCGGGCCGAAACCGCTGTGGATCTTCGGGTTGCCGGTGGCCGACATGGTGGCGATCGAGCGGCCGTGGAAGGCCTTTTCGTAGACCACGATCTCCGGTTTGGCGATGCCGCGGTCCACGCCGTACTTGCGCGCGATCTTGAGCGCCGCCTCGTTGGCCTCCAGCCCCGAGTTGCAGAAGAACACCTTGCTCATGCCGGAAAGCGCCGTGAGCTTGGCGGCGAGCTGCTCCTGGCCGGGCACGTGGTAGTAGTTCGAGGTGTGGATCAGCTTGCCGATCTGCTCGCGCAGGGCGGCCACCAGCCGCGGGTGGTTGTGGCCGAGCGTGTTGACGGCGATACCGGCCAGGCCGTCGAGGTATTCCTTGCCGTTCACGTCCCACACGCGGCAGCCCTCACCGCGCTCCAGCGCGATCGGCACGCGGCCATAGGTGTTCATCACGTGGGGCGAGGTGGCCTCGGTGGGAGCGGTCATGCGGGAATCTCCAGAGCGGGCGCGGGGCGCAAAAAAGAGACGCGATTCTAGGGCGGATGCCGTGCGGTGCTGTTGCCGATTGCGCATTACAGCGATGCCGGCCGGGCGGCGCGCGCTGGGCCCGGGCCGGATTCAGGGACAATAGCTCTTATATAAGAGTTAGAATTCCTGTTGCGCCGCAACAAGCATTTTCCGCATCCCGACCACCCCGCCGATGGCCCCTCCCGCGTTCTCTGAAGTCTTCATCCAGGGCATCACGTCCACCGGGAAGACTTTCCGCCCGAGCGACTGGGCAGAGCGCCTGGCCGGCGTCATGAGCAGCTTTCGCCCGGGCGGCGTGCAGCCCGGCAGCCACCTGAGCTATTCGCCCTGGTGCATCCCCAAGGTCATCAACGGCATCAAGTGCGTCGTGGTCAACGAGCGCCTGCGCGCGCACGAACCCATGGCCTGGGACTTCGTCATGCACTTTGCGCGCGACAACGACCTGCAAGTCGCAGAAGCCTGCCTGCTGCCGGACGCGCCCGAGCGGCCGGCCGGGGAATCGCGCTAAACAAGCAGCAGGCGCCAGCAAAGGCGCGCTGGGCGCCAACATCCCTTGAAGTGTCGAGGACAGAGCTGCCACGGCCCCGGCCGCGTCAGGTCTGTCCCCGAAGCTTTTGGGTGCCAGCAAAGGCGCGCTCTGCGCGCTTGGGCTTCGCCCAACAAAAAAGCCGTCTTGCGACGGCTTCTTTGCTTTGCTGGCAGCGCACCCGTATCAAACGGCGGGTGGCGGGGCCACCCGGGCTGTTTGCCTGAAGAGGGTCAGGCGGCCACGGCCAGGGCTTTCACCTTGGCAGACAGGCGGCTCTTGTCGCGAGCGGCCTTGTTCTTGTGGAAGATGCCCTTGTCGGCAATGGTGTCGACGACGGCCTGCATCTTGCCGAAGAGTTCGGTGGCCTTGGCCTTGTCGCCGGCCAGAACGGCCTTTTCGACGCTCTTGATGGCCGTGCGGTACTTGGAGCGCAGCGAGGTGTTGGCGGCGTTGAGCTTGGTGCCTTGGCGGACGCGCTTGCGGCCCGACGCGAGGCGCGGGTTCTTTTTCTTGGGCTTGGTGGATGCCATGTGTGTGTTCCTTGGAGTCTGAGGATGATGCCAGCGAAGCCCGCCATTATAGCCTGCAGGGTGCGCGGGGCGGCAGCGCATACACTTCGCGGGCTGTGTCCCTGCTCAAAGCCGCCTCCACCGTCTCGCTGCTCACCCTGGCCTCGCGCGTTACCGGGCTGGTGCGCGATTTGCTCATGGCCTCGGTGTTCGGCGCCAACGCGCTGACCGACGCCTTCAATGTCGCGTTCCGCATTCCCAACCTGTTCCGGCGCCTGTTCGCCGAAGGCGCGTTCAGCCAGGCCTTCGTCCCGGTGCTGGCGACGACGCGCACGCAGCAGGGCGACGCGGCGACGCGGGGCCTCATCTCCAGCGTCGCCACGGTGCTGTTCTGGGCGCTGCTCGCCACCTGCGTGCTGGGCGTGCTGGGCGCGCCGCTGCTCGTATGGGCGCTGGCCAGCGGCCTGCGCCAAAGCCCCGAGGGCTACGCCGCCGCCGTGGTCATGACGCGCTGGATGTTCCCCTACATCGGCTTCATGTCGCTGGTGGCGCTCTCGGCCGGCATCCTCAACACCTGGAAGCACTTTGCCGTGCCGGCCGCTTCGCCGGTGCTGCTGAATCTCGCCATGATCGGCGCCGCCTGGGGGGGCGCGCCGCTGTTCCAGCGCTGGGGTATCGAGCCCATCTACGCCATGGCGGGCGGGGTGGTGCTCGGTGGCGTGCTGCAGCTGGGCGTGCAGATTCCCGCGCTGCGGCGCCTGCAGGTGCTGCCCCGCGTGGGCCTGCAGTGGGCGGCGCTGCGCGCGGCCTCGCAGGACCCGGGCGTGCGCCGCGTGCTGCGCCTGATGGGGCCGATCCTGCTCGGCGTCGGCGTGGCCCAGCTGTCGCTGCTCATCAACACCCAGATCGCCTCGTACCTGGCGCCCGGCAGCGTCACCTGGCTGTTCTACGCCGACCGGCTGATGGAATTCCCCACCGCGCTGCTGGGCGTGGCCCTGGGCGTGGTGCTGACGCCGCAGCTCACGGCCGCGCGCGCAGCCGGCGACGCGGCGCGCTATTCGGCCATGCTCGACTGGGGCCTGCGCATCGTGGTGCTGCTGGCGCTGCCGAGCGCCGTGGCCCTGCTGACCTTCGCCACGCCGCTCGTGGCGACCCTGTTCCACCGCGGCGAGCTGCTGGCGAGCGACGTGGTGCAGATCGCCCTGGCGCTTGCCGGGTACGGCGCTGGCCTGCTCGGGCTGGTGGCCATCAAGGTGCTGGCGCCGGGCTACTACGCCAGCCAGGACGTGCGCACGCCGGTGAAGATCGGCATCGCCGTGCTGGCCATCACGCAACTGCTCAACGTGCTGCTGGTGCCGCGCATGGCGCACGCCGGGCTGGCGCTGTCGATCGGCATCGGGGCGCTGGTCAACGCCTGCTGGCTGCTCATCGGCCTGCTGCGGCGCGGAAGCTTCCAGCCGGGCCCCGGCTGGGCGCTGTTCGGCGCCCAGGTGCTGGCCGCCAGCCTGCTGCTGGCCGCCCTGCTGTCCTGGCTGAGCGGGCGTTTCGACTGGGTCGCCATGGGGGACGCCGGCGGGGCGCGCGCCGCGCTGCTGGCCGGGTGCATGGCGGCGGCGGCGCTGGTGTACTTCGGCGCCCTGTGGGTAAGTGGGCTGCGCGCGGGGGCCCTGCTGCGGCGCTGACCTACGTGCGCGGCGTTGCGCCAGCCGCTAGGATGGCGGCATGCCCCTCAGCCTTGCGCTCCCCACGCCGCTGGAATACTTTGCCTCCCTGGTGCAGAGCGATGCCCAGTTTCCGCTGCTGGAGACTGCCGCCAGCCTGGCCATGGACGAATACCCGGCGCTCGACATCCAGGCGCTGCTGGAGGACGTCGACCAGCTCGGCGCGCGCCTGGCGCGCACGGTGGCGCGCGGCGACCCGGCGCTGGAGCGGCTGCGCGCGCTGAACCAGTTCTTCTTCGTCGACCTGGGCTTCGCCGGCAACGTCAACGACTACTACGACGCCGAGAACAGCTACCTCAACAGCGTGTTGCGCACCCGGCGCGGCATTCCCATCAGCCTGGCCGTGCTGTGGCTGGAACTCGCCCAGGGCCTGGGTCTGCACGCGCGCGGGGTGGCGTTTCCGGGGCATTTCATGGTCAAGGCGCTGCTGCCGCGCGGCCAGGTGCTGATCGACCCGTTCACCGGCGAATCGCTCTCGCGCGAAGAGCTCCTGGAGCGCCTGGCGCCGTTCCAGCCGGGCGGCGCAGAGGGCGCCGAGCCGCCGCTCGGCCTGTACCTGCAGGCGGCCCAGCCGCGCGAGATCATTGCGCGCATGCTGCGCAACCTCAAGGAAGTGCACCGCGCCAACAGCGACTGGCAGCGCCTGTTGGCGGTGCAGGAGCGCCTGGTGCTGCTGCTGCCCGCCGCCTGGGACGAGCTGCGCGACCGGGGCTTGGCGCACGCCGAATGTGGCCACGCGGCGCTGGCCATCAGTGACCTCGAAACCTACCTGGCGCACGTGCGCGGCGACGACAACACCGAACTGCTGGCCGAGCGCCTGCAGACGCTGCGCCGCGCCATGCCGTAGAACACTCCCTTAGCGGCTCCGGCCCGCCGGCGTGCCCGGCCGGCCGAAGTGCCGCCAGGCGCGGCGCAGCTGGGTGTCGGAGGCAAAGCCGGCTTCCTCGGCGGCGCGCGTGACGCTGCGGCCGGCCTGCAAGAGCGCCTCGGCGCGCGCCAGGCGGATGCGGCGCAGCCATTCCAGCGGGGCGATCTCCGCGTGTTCCAGGAACAATCGTGTGAGATGCCGCGGCGAGCTGTGCGCCACCTCGGCCATGGCCGGCACACTCCAATCGGCCTGCGGCGCCTGGGCGACGGCGTCCTGCACCCGGTGCACGGCGGCGTGCAGGTGGTTGCGGTGCGCCATGAAGGGGGAAATCTGCGGGTCGTCCGGCCCGCGGCGCAGCGCCAGCACCAGGGTCTGCGCGACCTGCGCCGCCACGGCCGGGCCGCAGGTCTCGGCAATGCGCTGCAGGACGAGGTCCAGGCCGGTGCTCACGCCGGCGCTGCTCCAGAGTGCGCCGTCGGCCACGAACACCCGGTTGGCGACCACGTCGCAGCGCGGCTCGGTCTGCGCCAGTTCGGCCAGGTGCTGGTGGTGCGTCGTCGCCCGGCGCCCGGCCAGCAGGCCGGCGTGCGCCGCCAGCACCGAGCCGGCGCAGACGGTGACAAGTTCCAGCTGGCCCTGGCGCAGCCGCAGCCCGCGCAGCCAGTGCAGCAGGGCCGCCGCCGGCGCACCCGCAACGTCGATGCGCGGGCCGGCCACCCCCACCAGCACCACCCACGAAGGCGCGGGCAGCGCCTCCGGCAAGGGCTCCAGGCCGGCGAGCTGCACGCCCACCGAGCTGGCCAGCGCCGCCTCGGGCGCGGTGAAGTGCAGCACGAAGCGCTCGGGCCGACCGGCTTCCGCCAATTGCGCGTTGGCGCAGCGCAGTGCCTCGGCCGGGCCGGCCCAATCGAGCGCCAGGCTGCCCGGCAGGAGGGCGAACCAGACGTGGATGGGCGGCGGGGCGCCGGCCGCCGTCATGCGCGGGCGCGCTCCAGCGCCTCGGCCACCGTGCAGATGCGGGCGAAGCGCCCGGACAGCACGGTCGCCGTGCGCGCCTTGATGTCGCGCGCCGTGAGCGGCTGACCGTCGGGCTGGCGCATGTCCCAGGTGAGCGTCGCATCGGGCACGTAGTCGACCTCCCAGCCCAGGTCGCTGGCGTGGCGCGTGGTCGTCTCGCAGCATTGCTCGGTGCGGATGCCGCTGACGATCAGCCGACCGATGCCGTTCTGCGTCAGCCACACGCCGAGCCCGGTGCCGACCAGCGCGCTGTGCCGCGCCTTGGTGAAGCTGGCGGCGGCGGTGAAGTCGGCCAGGCCGGCGAGCGGCCGCACATGGCCCGAGGCGATGGCGAAGGGGTTGTCCGCCGTTTCCGGGCCGTCGGCATGCAGGATGCGCACGATGGGCACGCCCTGGGCGGCGCAGCCGGCGATCAAGGCGTTCTGCGCGGCCAGGTAGTCCGCCAGGCCGGCTTCGGTGAAGTACGGGCGGTGGCGGAAGGATTCCTGGACATCAATCACTATGAGACATGTTTTCACGGATATTCCTTCGGAAGTTGAATTTTTCAGCCCTTATTTTGCGAGCGCTAGTGGCTCAAAGTCCGATCGGGTCGAGTCCTGTAGCAATCATATTAGGACATCAATTTGGAATTGATGGGATAGGCGTGCGGGTGCGCCGGCGGCCTGCCACCCGTAGGGCACCGGATGCTGTTAAGGTAGTAAGGGTTTTCCCTTGATTCCCCCGCATCCACTCCTGCATGCCCCGGCGAACGCCCCTGTTTTCCCTCTCCGCGCTAACGCGGGCCTACCAGCGCCAGCTCGGAGCGCTGGCGCGCACGGCGGCGACCAGGCCCCCGGCGCGGCGCAAGGCGGCGGCACGGCCCGCGCCGCTGCCGGCGTCGGGCGGCGCGTGGCTGCGCGGCCTGGGCGCCGGCCCGGCGGGCGTGCGGCGCTACCAGCTCTACGTGCCACCGGGCCCGCCGCTGCGGCCGGGCGAGACGCTGCCCCTGCTGGTCCTGCTGCACGGCTGCGGCCAGACCGGGGGCGACCTGGCGGCCGTCTCGCGCATGCACCGGCTGGCGCAGCGCGAGCGCTTCCTCGTGCTCTGCCCCGAGCAGGACCGCGGCGCCAACGTGCACGGCTGCTGGAACTGGTTCGAGCGGCGCTCGGGCAAGGCGGCCGCCGAAGCCGCGACGCTGCTGGCCCTGGTGGACCGGGTCGCCAGCCGCCAGCCGGTGGACCGGGCGCGCGTCGCCATCGCCGGGCTCTCGGCCGGGGCCAGCATGGCGGCGCTGGTGGCGGCCCTGTACCCGGCGCGTTTTTGCGCCGTCGCCATGCATTCGGGCGTGGCGCCCGGCGCGGCCGAATCGGCCGCCAGCGCCATGGCAGCCATGCACGGGCGGCGCGCCGGGCAGCTGCCGCACGCGCTGGCCCCGGCAGCGCCGCCGGCGCTGGCCTTGCCGCCGCTGCTGATCGTGCATGGGGACGCCGACGGCGTGGTGGCGCTGCAGAGCGCCCGCGCCGCCGCGCAGCTGTGGGGCGAGGCCCTGGGCGCCCGGCCGGGCGCCGTGCGCCGCCTGCAGCGCGGCAAGCGCCATGCCACGCGGCGCACCGAATACCGGCTGCGCGGTCGCACCGTGGTGGCGCTGCACGAAGTGGAGGGCCTGGCGCACGCCTGGAGCGGCGGCGCGGCCCGGCGCGCCTACAGCGACCCGGCGGGCCCGGACGCTTCGGCGTTGATCTGGGCGTTTGTCCGGCGCCAGTTCGCCCCGCGCCCCGGCACGCCGTGAGCGCGGACTACACCAGCTGCCGCGCCGCCAGTTCCTTCTTCAGGTAGGCGTAGAACAGCGGCGCGGCCACGAGCCCTGCGGGGCCGAACACCGCCTCGGCGACGAACATCACCGAGAGCAGCTCCCACACGCCCATCTGCGTGCGGCTGCCGACCACCTTGGCATTGATGACGTATTCCGCCTTGTGGATCAGGATCAGGAAGCCCAGGCACGCCACGGCCGCCAGCGGAGATACCGACAGGCCCACCAGCGTGATCACCACGTTGCACACCAGGTTGCCGACGATGGGCACCAGCCCGGCGACGAAGGTGAAGGTGATGAGCACCGGCGTGTACGGCAGGGGCAGGCCCCAGTACGGCATCACGATCAGCAGGAAGAGGGCGGTGAGCAGGGTGTTGAAGGCGGCGATCCAGAACTGCGCCGCCACGATCTGCCGGAAGGCCTCGCCGAACAGGGCGATGCGCTGCGCCAGCGCCAGCACCAGCGGGCGCGGCCGGCCCGGCACGCGCACGGCGGCGAGCGCGCCGATGAGCAGCCCCACGTAGGCGAACAGCAGGCCCGCCAGCCAGGCGCGCCCGGCCATGGCCAGCGCGCCCGCCTTGGCGCCGAGGTAGCCGGCAATGACGACCTGGATCTCCGCCGCCCCTTCGGGCAGGTAGGCCGCCATGTCGGGTGGCAGCTTCTGGCGCAGTTCCAGCACCGTTCGGGCCAGGTAGTTGAGCAGCTCCCGGTACTGCAGCGGCGCGTCGACGACATAGCTGCGCGACTGCGTGAGCCCCAGTGCCAGCAGCGCCAGCGGCAGGACCATGACCACGGCGGCCGCGGCGACCTGGGCCAGGCGCGGTGCGCTCCCATGGGCGGGATTGCGCCGGGCGAGCCGGGCCAGCCAGTGTGTCAGCGCGCGCGTGAGCAAAAAGCCCAGGCACACGCACAGCAGCCCGGGCAGCAGCCCGCGCCAGATCACCAGCAGCAGGGCGCCGCCCATCAGCAGGTAGCTGGCCAGCAGCACGCCGCGAGAGCGGCTGGCGGGGGGCGGGGTCTTGGCGGCTTGCGCCATGGCGGGGGGGGGTGCTCAGGCCACGACCACGGCGGCGCCGTCGCCGCGCGGCGCAATGGCGCCAATGGTGTAGACGTGCTCGCCGGCCGCGCGCAGCGTGGCGGCGGTGGCCTCGGCCTCGGCCTGCGCGACCACCACCACCATGCCGATGCCGTTGTTGAAGGTGCGGTTCATCTCGATGTCGTCGATACCGGCGGTTTTCTGCAGCCAGGCGAACAGCTCGGTCCGGGGCCAGCTGCCGGCCCGAAGGTGGGCGGCCGTGCCCTCGGGCAGCACGCGCGGGATGTTCTCCAGCAGGCCGCCGCCGGTGATGTGGGCCAGCGCCTTGATGCCGCCGGGCGAGGCGGCATCCTGCGAATGCGGGTGGGCGGCCAGCGCGGCCAGCACGTTCTTCACGTACAGGCGGGTGGGTTCCATGACGGCCTGCTTGAACGGCTTGCCGTCCAGCGTGGCGGGCAAGTCGGCGCCCGCGCGCTCGATGCACTTGCGCACCAGCGAGAAGCCGTTGGAGTGCACGCCGCTCGACGCCAGGCCCAGCACCACGTCGCCCGGTTGCACATCCTTGCCGGTGAGGATCTTCGATTTCTCGACCGCGCCCACGGCAAAGCCCGCCAGGTCGTATTCGCCGGCCGGGTACATGCCAGGCATCTCGGCGGTCTCGCCGCCAATCAGGGCGCAGCCCGAGAGCTCGCAGCCCTTGGCGATGCCGCCCACCACGGCGGCGGCGGTGTCCACGTCGAGCTTGCCGCAGGCGAAGTAGTCGAGGAAGAACAGCGGCTCGGCGCCCTGCACCAGCACATCGTTCACGCTCATGGCCACGAGGTCGATGCCCACGGTGTCGTGCATGTTCCACTCGAACGCCAGCTTGAGCTTGGTGCCCACGCCGTCGGTGCCGGACACCAGCACGGGCTCCTGGTAGCGCTTGGGCACCTCGAACAGCGCGCCGAAGCCGCCGATGCCGGCCAGCACGCCTTCGCGCATGGTCTTCTTGGCCAGGGGCTTGATGCGCTCGACGAGGGCGTCGCCGGCAACGATGTCCACCCCCGCATCCTTGTAGGAAATGGGCGAACCGGTGGGGGAAGCTGGGGAAGGGGGCATGGAAGAAGCTGGGCTGCAGGTTGGGCGCGGGCGCGCGAACCGGGGAATTTTAGGCGACCGCATCCGCCGCCTCCCGGCGGCCCGGCGCGCGGGCGGCGGATGCGGGGCGCGCGCACTAAAATGCGCGCTTTGCCGGCACGCACCGTGCCGCACCGGCCTGGGCGCCAGGCGCCGGCCCTTTCACCCCAATCCTTGTGATATTCCGCCTTTTCTGCCGCCGCACCGCCGCCCTTGTCGGCGCGACGCCCGCCCGGCGCCGCACGCGCCCTGCGCCCGGCGGCGCAGCCGCATGAAGCAGCTGGCGCTCGACATCGGCCTGGCGCCGCTTCCCACGCTGGAGAGTTTTTTCGGCGGGCCGAACGCCGCGGCCCTGCAGCACGTGCGCCTGGCGGTGGAGGGCGGCGACGCGCGCTCCCCCGTGCCCACCTACCTGTGGGGCGAAGCCGGCACCGGCAAGAGCCACTTGCTGCGCGCGGTGCGCGAGGCGCTGCGCGGCCAGGGTGCGCTGTGCGGCTGGTGCGACGCGGGCAGCGCGCCTGGCACCGATTTCGACGAGCGCTGGCAGGCGGTGCTGCTCGACGACGTGCACCTCTACGACACCGAGCAGCAGGCCGCCGCCTTCAACTGGTTCGTCAATGCGCTCAGCCCCGCCACGGGCGCCCCGCGCTGGGTGCTGGCCGCCGGCAACGTGCCGCCGGCCGACCTGCCGCTGCGCGACGACCTGCGCACCCGCCTGGGCTGGGGCCATGTGTTCCAGCTGCAGCTGCTGGGCGAGGCCGAGCGCCGCCGCGTGCTGCGCCAGCACGCCGACGCGCGCGGCCTGTTCCTGGGCGACGAGGTGATGGATTACATGCTCAACCGCTTCTCGCGCGACCTGGGCAGCCTCATGGCGCTGCTCGAACGCCTGGACCGCCACGCCCTGCGCAAGCAGCGCGCCATCACCGTCCCCTTGCTCAAAGACATGCTGGGCGCCGAATAAATGACCACTGCGCCGCTTCCCACCGCCGCCCCGGGACGCCCCCGGCTCGCCCTGTTCGACCTGGACCACACGCTGCTGCCCATCGATTCCGACTACGAGTGGGGCGAATTCACCCAGCGCATCGGCTGGACCGACCCGCAGGAATTCGGCCGGCGCAACGCCGAGTTCTACGACCACTACCAGGCCGGCACGCTGGACGTGCACGACTACGTGCGCTTCGCCACCGAGGCGCTGCGCCTGCGCGGGGCCGAGGAGGCGGCGGCGGCCAACGCCCGGTTCCTGCGCGAAGTGGTGCAGCCGGCCATCCGCCAGCCGGCGCTCGACCTGTTGCGCGCGCACCGGGACGCCGGCGACCAGGTGCTCATCATCACCGCCACGAACGAGTTCGTGACGCGCCCCATCGCCGAGCTGCTGGGCGTGCCGGAGCTGGTCGCCGTCGAGCTTGAGCGCGGCCCGGACGACTGGTTCACCGGGGAGATACGCGGCATCCCCTCCATGCGCGAAGGCAAGGTGCAGCGCATGGAACAATGGCTGGCGGCGCGCGGCCTCTCCTGGGGCGCCGTGCACAGCACCTTCTACAGCGACTCCATGAACGACCTGCCACTGCTCGAGCGCGTCGACGTGCCCGTCGCCACCAACCCCGACGCACGCCTGCGCGCCATCGCAGCGCAGCGCGGCTGGCGCATCCTCGACCTGTTTGCCGGAACACCATGATCAAGAATTTCATCGACAAGCTGCTCTCCAAGGCCAGCCCCGGCGCGCGCAAGCGCACGGCCAACCCCTACGGCAAGCGCGTGGAAGTGCCAGCATCGGTGCACGGCATCGACCCGGCGCGCGTGGACCGCCGCGCCATCGACGTGGTGCGCACGCTGCAGCAGGCCGGCTTCGAGGCCTACATCGTCGGCGGCGCCGTGCGCGACCTGCTGCTCGGCCTCAAGCCCAAGGATTTCGACGTGGCCACCAACGCCGCGCCCGAGCAGGTCAAGGCCTTGTTCCGCCGCGCCTTCATCATCGGCCGGCGCTTTCGCATCGTGCACGTGGTGCACGGGCGCGGGCGCGAACACGAGGTGATCGAAGTCTCCACCTTCCGCGCCTACCTCGACAACACGGCGGCCGAACAGGTCAGCGGCAACGAAAAGACCTCGCGCGCCGCGCTCGCCGGCATGCAGCACGCGGTGGATTCGACCGGCCGCGTGCTGCGCGACAACGTCTGGGGCCCGCAGGACGAAGACGCCACGCGGCGCGACTTCACCTTGAACGCCATGTACTACGACCCCGAGAGCCAGATCGTGGTCGATTACCACAAGGGCATCGAGGACGCGAAGAAGAAGACCCTGCGCATGATCGGCGACCCGGTGCAGCGCTACCGCGAAGACCCGGTGCGCATCATCCGCGCCGTGCGCTTCGTCGCCAAGCTCAGCGGGCTGGGCTTCACGCTCGAGCCCAAGACCGCCGCGCCGCTGGTGCAGTCGCAGCAGTTGCTGGCCGACGTGCCGCAAAGCCGCATGTTCGACGAGATGCTCAAGCTGTTGCAGACGGGGCACGCCATCGCCACCATCGAACAGCTCAAGAAGCTCGGCCTCGCCAAGGGCATCTACCCGCTGCTCGACGTCGTCGTCGAGCGCGCCGACACCGCGTTCGTGCGGGCCGCGCTGACCGACACCGACCGCCGCGTGAAGGAAGGCAAGCCCGTGGCGCCGAGCTTCCTGCTCGCCTGCGTGCTGTGGCAGGACGTCAATACCGGCTGGGAACGGCGCCTGGCAAGGGGCGAGCACGCGCTGCCGGCGCTGCAGGAGGCCATCGACGAGGTCTTCGAGCGCCGCATTGGCGACGTCTCGGGCCGCGGCAAGCTGGCCGCCGACATGCGCGAGATCTGGGTCATGCAGCCGCGCTTTGAAAAGCGCGCCGGCCGCATGCCCGAGAGCATGGTGGCGCAACTGCGCTTTCGCGCCGGCTTCGACTTCATGCGCCTGCGCGCCGACATCGGCGAGGTCGACGAAGCCCTGGCCGAATGGTGGCAGGAGTACAGCACGGCGGACGAACACCGCCGCCACGACCTGATGGAACAGGCGCGCGAAGAGCAAAAAGCCCGTGGCCGCGCCGCCGGCCCGGTGGTGCGGCGCGTGCCGCAGGGCGCCGCCCCAGCGCAGGCCCGGGCCGAAGAGGCCGACGCCCCCGAAGGCGCCGACACCGGCGCCCCCAAGAAGCGCCGCCGCCGCCGCAGGAAGCCGGCCGGCGGTGCCGGCGCAGCCGCGCCGTCGCACGGCGCAGCGCCCGAGGGCGACTGAAAGCCCGCGCGCCGTGGCCCAGGAAACCCGCGCCTGGATCGGCCTGGGCGCCAACCTCGGCGCGCGCGAAGCCGCACTGCGCGGCGCCCTCGCCGGCATGGCCGCCTTGCCCGGAACGCGCGTGCTGCGCGTCTCCTCCCTCTACCGCAGCGCCCCGGTGGACGCCGGCGGCCCGGACTACCTGAACGCCGTCGCCGAAATCGCCACCACGCTGGCCCCGCTGGCTTTGCTGCATGCCCTGCAAGCCCTGGAGCAGGCGGCGGGCCGCGAGCGCCCCTACCGCAACGCCCCGCGCACGCTGGACCTGGACATCCTGTTCTATGGCGATGTGCGCCTGGAGAGTACTGCGCTCACCCTGCCGCACCCGCGCCTGCACGAGCGGGCGTTTGTGCTGCTGCCTTTGGCGGAACTGGCGCCGGAGCGGGTGGCGCCGGAGTGGCTGGCGGGGGTGGCGGGGCAGGCGATCGAGCAGTTGGGCGGGGTGGGGTGGGGCGAAGAGGGCGGTTGAGAACTGCAAAATATGTAGCTGTTAGCCGTTATGGAGTAAGCGCTGGAGGCATATTTCTTTAGAAATTTTGCCTTGCTGGCGTGGGCCGTTTGCTGAAGCCGCATCCGCATTCACTCGCCAGCAAGTCGTCGCCGCGCGTAGGCGCCCGCCCGGCGCAGGCATTGCGGATCGCAGTGCAACTGTCGGAGAACGATTGCGCCCAGCGAAACTCGTGCTCAGACCCCAATCACGGAATGGCGGGCGCACGCCACCTGTGCCTGTTCTTAGCCACTGATGTCTTAGGTCGCGTATTCAAATATCGAGCGCAGAGCAGCTGGTGTCGGTCGGGAGCCGTCGTACGCGAGTCGCCGCGCCGCGCACGGCTAGACATGTCGCCGTCTGATCGCCATCATGAATGCCTTCCCTGCCGTGGAGGGGTTCACGACGTCGAAGACTTCTCCCCCACCCCAACTGGCGCCGTACGAGATCACCCCCAGGCGCTCCAGGTTGGCGAGCGCCACCTGAACTTCCTCACTGGGCTTGGGCAGCGTCTTCAGGTCAATGTCGATTGCAGGGTATGCGCGCGAAGGAAGTTCATGGGTGACGATGGCTTTCTGGTGCCGTTCTTGGTCGACCGCATAGATCTGCTCGAGAATCAGAGCATCGAGCGGTGACAGGTCCTTGATGATGGAGATGTAGGCTCTCCTCGGCTGAACTGCAGACGTGGCGTCGACTGCATTTGCGAGTAGCCGTGCCCAGATGTCCTGCAGATCGTCATCCTGCTCCATTGCTCCCTGCTCAAGAGCGTCGATTGCAAAGTTCAGGGGAAGTTTCCGCACAGCCGCTACCCCGCCATGGGCGAGCAACTCCTGTTGGAACCTTTGACCCAACCGGACCAGGCGTACTCCGCGCACGTACTTCAGGTGGTCCGTGAACATGCCGACTACCTGCGCCAAGATGCCATCAACGTGCGGTGCTAAGAATTCTCCTGCGTCATGCACGACGTCGACTACCTTCCCAGTGGTCTTGGCCACTTCTTGAACAGCCTTTGCGCTCTCTTAATCCATTGCAGCTCCTCCTATGGCGAATCATGAAAGCCGCCGGGATTTGACGATGTGCCCGCCGCGACAGTCAAAGCTTTCAGGCATTTGTAGATTAAGCCACTCCCAACTTTGGCATCTGAAGTGCATCCGTCCGTGGCGCCCACAGACTTCGAGGCATTACCGCCCACTTCTGGACATCGCTCTTAGCTGACGGCGCCGGATGCCATTCGAACCCGTTGCCGACCGGCGCCACTGACAGCTTACGGCTCAAGCCCTGCGTTTGTGGTGTCCGCAACGGTTCGAATGCAGTCCGTCTGAATCGCCCCGGATTTTGAGGAGGCTCCTTCGATTGAGAATGGAGTCATCATGAGGAAGTCCCCGAAGTTTTCCCCCGAAGTTCAGGATCGCGCGGTGCGCATAGTCTTCGACGCCAAGGACCAGTACCCGTCGCAGTGGGCGGCGATCGAATCGATCGCCGGCAAGATCGGCTGCACGGGCGAGACGCTGCGCAAGTGGGTGCGCCAGGGCGAGCGCGACAGCGGCGTACGGCCAG